>PJEL010001530.1_pt1 | contig 23065 bp, 18 predicted proteins | sample 1853271 | NCBI WGS metagenome assembly PJEL01 (sample SAMN08108733, study PRJNA415343) | Invertebrate metagenome, whole genome shotgun sequencing project. | host: Globobulimina | place: Sweden: Gullmar Fjord | collected 2015-08
GGTGACAAACATAGATGACAGCAGCACTCACAGGGCCATCCGTCGTACTTAAATTGCGTAGTTCAGCAGAATCGGCTGCAATACAGGAACTACTAACAAAGGTGGGGCAGCACAGTCTTAACGTGCAATGCCCCGTGCGCGCGATCCATGCATTATTGTATGTTGATACCCCTCCTCCCTTTTTCTTTTCTTTAGGTTGATGAGGCTGCCTTTGAGACTACATTTCACGCCCCCATTTCTCGGGTTGATGAATTGATTCAATCTAAGGTGTGTTTAGCAATGGATATGGTTTTTTTTATTTTTTTATTTTTATTTTTTTGAGATATGCCGTGTAGTATATATGCGTCATATGCTGTTTCACTACTAGTAGTACTTATTTATTTATTTACCCATCACAATGCTTGCTTCGTCCTTCAGGCCGTGTGCATTTCCAGACTTGTGGAACTTGCACCTCCGGGTACGATTGATCCATCACCCTACGTGTATGACTCAACAATGTATGCCATGGCAGGTTTAATGGCAGTTGCGGCTGTTGCTCATAAGCTAGTGCGGCCTGTGCACTCTAAATATTTTGAGAGGCCCTCTGCTGTGAATGTCGTAGAAGTTTCACCTTCTTCCTCAATTAAATCCACTCACGAACTGCGCTCACTTATTAAAAATGAGAGCTAGTTGTTCCAATATTAACGTATCTCATTGCTATATTTTTGGTCATGTGTGATTGAACTCTGAGCATGTTAGGAAGGGTGCAATACATTTTGTTTTTATTCTATTCGTGCATTGCACTACCCTGCACTAAGCTGCTTTTTTGTGGTGGCACGTTATCAGTACTCCTGCACTAAATGGGGATGGGTAAAATGTGCCAACGCCACATCAAATTTGAAAGTAGCACACGTGCCTTCGTATCTATCTCTGTACAACAGTGCTTGTGCGTTTGCTTCTTCTGAATTGTGTATATCAGTACTCGAAGAACAGTATCACTTCTTTAGGGTTTTATAGGGGTGATCAATAACTCTTGTTTCAACCAGTTGATTCCAGAATACGAAACTACAAAGCTTGTCTATCAAATACCACACTACCAAGAACACTGCAAGGTATTGAATCCATCCCTGCTGAACAACTTCGATCACTGGCGGGGTGTACAGTACATCTTGCTGGTTGATACGTAGCACAAGGGTAACACTTAATGTTGGAGTCTTTAGGGGGCTAATCGGCACAGTTGGCCTCCATGACACCATAGGATTCTCAAGCGCTACTGTCAAATTGCGTTCCAAACTCTTCTGTACAATCGTGCTGAGGAGAGCCTGTTCTGAACTCACCACTGATCCATGGTCTAGGAGAGGGTCCTCTGCATACGGGTATTGGAATCCCCCCCCTATTTGCAGTGGCCATGTTTGCCTCAAACGCAAATTGGTATCCACGTTTAGTGCCTGACCTGGCACATCTCCACTTATGTAATGATAGGCGATAGCATCAAACTGTAAACGTGCCCGGTCTCGGAGGGTTACCCTTAGAAGACTTCCGATGGTGATGCTAGTGGCCCTTTCCCCCTCGTTCAGTGGAATAATCGCAGTGATGTGAAGAATATCTGGAATTCCATCATCATTAATATCGTCAACACGAGAACGGACTGTTGCAGGCCGTTGGGAATTTGGATAGAGGCGATTGACAGAACCAAGAGTTGATACGGTCGCAGCAAAGGGCACTCCTTCAGCATTCACTCCATTTATTTCCAAAATTAATTGATGCATGTCCTCCACAAATGGCTGCTCCCGATACGTGTTTGTCTTGATCCAGAAGTTGTATGGGTCATAGGCAGAAAAATAAGGCACAATTATGACAGCTGCAAGACACAATACCAAAAAAAGCGCACTTAATGAACATGGCGAAGCGTGGAACTGCCGATAGAGAGCTTGTTTGTAGACTAGCATGTTTGCCGTTGTTAGTACTACGTCGTCTTCTTTCACCAATTCTTCACTTTAATAAGTAGGTATTATATTACGCGTTCTGATTGGAAGGAGAAGAAGACCTAAATATAGGGTTAGCTGTGACTCTCTCGTTCCTGCTCTCCCTCCAAAACCTGCTGCTTGAGAATTTCTTTTAACACCAGATCGAGGTTGGCACTCATCCAGTAGGCAATAAATTGCTCTGCCTTATATTGACATCAACTATCGAGCGCACCACCTGCAAGCGCCACGCCAGTGTATTTAAATAACTTTTCCGCACGATGAATAAGCACCTTGTAGAGTAGAATGCTTCTGCAAGCTACTCACACCTTAAAAATGGGATCAAGAATTACCGAGTACTAAGTTGTGCACAACCAAAGATGCCCGCCACCATGCTTTTCTCTCTATATATATATGATAAGAAATTCACCACGCCTAGCACGTTCGGGTATGGTCAGACCAATGATCCGTCAAATTGCAATGAAATGCAGCGATAGTTCCAAGCGCACGAGTACATGATATATACAATGAAGTTCTTTCTCGGCTTTAAACACCACCTCTAACCACGGAGCTTAGAGCCCACCACCATTACTGGAAGTAAATCAAGGTGGTTACAGACAGACTCCCCAAGTACACCAGAACGCCCAGACAGATACCTGCTACACTGCATCCAAAACCACGGCAATACACTCTAAGCACTACCTATGTTACACTGAAATGCGCTTTTAAGTGCTACTTAACGTTCTTTTGCTGATGAGCCCACGATTTCAACTTCAACCCTTGTAGAGCTGAACGAACAACCTAATTTTCCGTTACAACAATCTTTTTGGTAAAATGTCATTACATCAATAGAGGTGTACACTGTGTACATGAGATTTCTAAGGAAATGTATATCTGTGTTTATAGTGCGGATTTAGCTGCTGACTCTCGTTTTCCTCGTATCTGTGTACGGCGTGTTGCGGTTCTCTCATGTTTTATAGTAATCAAATAACTAGTGTTTTATTCACTACGTTACAGCCCTTGCTTAGGACACACAATGAGAGACGAAGAATGATATTTTATTCACCACAAGAAGACACGTGGCACAGAATCTAAAACCCTCATCTCACTGTGTTACAGAAGAATCTCTTCACTACATTCTGATCCTCTTTGGGGGTCCTAACTGACAATAGGTCACATATATGTTGGGTGTGGGGTCTTACCGAATCAAGTTAGGCTGGCGCAATCGAACATGTTGGACATGATTAAAGGTGTTAAACTTAGGGTTATGGTTAGGGCTAGGGTTAGGGTTAGGGTTTAGGGTTAGGTTAGTACCAACAGAGACGATGGTTCCTCCATTGTCGTCGTCGGGAAGAAGAAGAAGGACAAAAGGAGTAATATGGTGGTTCGCATTTCTCTTCTCTCTGGTGACGACATGGCGATATGCGTTGTCATTTGGTAGCTGTAATAGGCCAATGCTGCGTTGCTTGGATGTTAGAAAATTACATTTCTCTTCGTGGATGCAGCAACCAAGAGGGTGTGAGGATGGAGGATTCCTGGGCTTGATGAAAAGTAGTGAGAGCAGAATGAGGTGAGCCTACAAGCTAGTGTTTTTTCTAACCCTTAACGTGATGAAACGTAACGCATCTCTTTTTCTCTTAAACGTTAAGAGTAGTAAATAAAGTAGCAGTATTTATTGATCGTAGCGTTTAGAGTGGGATTATTTATTACGAGTCAATAGGGAATTGCAGCTACGCTCACTCTAGATGCCTTGGTTCTAAATGTAGCTCTAGGGCCATCGTATCATCTGAAAAATTAAACCCGCTTTGTCTGAGAGAGCCTGAAATTTGTATGATTGCATTATTAGCCTTGTCCTCCTTAAGCACACGTGCCTATGATGGGTGACTCCATTTTTTTTGAACTTGAGATATAGTAACCTTTTCCTAGCACTATTAGAAGCCCGGATGATGATCCGAGGTCGTCGCGCTACCTCTTTAGTAGTTGTTGGTTGATGAAGACCTATATATCGCAAAGCTCAAACCCCCACCTGCCACCTTTTGCCCTAAATCTCAAGGGTTTAGCAGCGATCTTCAGCAGATCGCTGCTAAACCCTCCTATGTCTTCTTGCCGTATTAATATCTGCAGTACCTCATCACCACTTTATGGAAAAATTTGTAACAGATGGCGACGATCACAAGAGGGAAGGACCATAACCATTGGCAGAGGTCATCGGGCACTCAACATGCTGGTGGAGTCGAAGGAGAATGACTGGTTTAAGGATATTGAGAAGGAGGCAAGGGAGGGGACACCACTGAAGCACTTGGTCGTACAAGCAGGGCCAGAGAAGGTGCAGAAGCTCACTATGTATTCGATTCCTGCCGCTGGAGTAATAGGACTGATGGCAGGCACGCCTGGTGGAGCTGTGGTATCATTGCTTGGAGCTGGATTAGGATCGGCGCTAGGCGCAGTCATGAGGACTCGGCTGCTGAAAGAATGCAAAGCTGGGGCCTTTTTGTCTGTGGCAAAACCGCTCAAGGAAAGCGGGGCAATGAAAATGACTGCTTCGGAGGTAACAACGGCTCTGGCCCCATATGGACTCACTGATAATGAACGAATGGGTGTGGTTCGTAGTTTGTACTGCCGTTATCTCCTCTCCATGTGTTCTCAGGGAGAAATGAAAGCTTCAGAACTCAAGGAACTGCAGTCCCTCTGTGAAGCATTGGACTTGGAAGGACTATCACTGGGAGAAGCACACTATGATGCCTGCTCTAGATTGTATAATGAGAAGATGTTATTGATGCCACCGGATGAACTGAAAGATGATGATACCAATAGCAACAGAAGGCGTGTAAGCAAATTTTTGTTCCTGACATGGCGCACGCTGAACATCCAAGACACAGAGGAGGCGGCAATGTACGAAATGGCACGAATACGCAAGATGTTAGACATTTCGGAAGATGAGCAAGCCTACCGCATTAATGAACTGTCAAGACCATTATATGAGAAGGCAGTTGCAACTGCTCTCTCCAAACTGGGGTCAGTGCCTGGTACTGCACTTAAAAAGGCTGCTGATACCTTGGGTCTCCCTGAAGCCAATGCACAAGCTGTACATTATAATATCATTTATCAGGAAATTGCTCGAGTGATTAAAGGGGGAGATAGTGGCGATCATCATGGCCGAAGAAGTAGCCAATTGCTACGTATCTCTCCTGACTCTAAAGAACGGCTCAAGCAGCTGGCACAGCTCTTTTCCATTCCATTTTCGCACATTGAGTCTGCACTTCAGAAGTACACCGTTCCAATGTTTGAAAAAAAAATTGAAGAGGAACTGGGAGCACTCATACGTGTAATTGAAAGAGGTGGAGATGCAGCGAAGGCTGCGATTCATTTTCAACAAGTAATGGCTGCAACGTCTGTCAACCTGGGCTTGCCGGGAGGAAGGACGGAAGCTGAGCTGGAACAGATGTTTAAGGAGTACTCGATGGAGCTATTTATGTTTGCCTTACAGATGTCTAAAGTGGGTGCTGTGGAGCAGATGATGCAGGCAACGCACAAGGCGCTCAAGTTTGTTTCCAGCCTTTTGCCTGTGATTGAGGATCAGATTGGTGTCAAGAAAGGTGAAGGTTTGCATATTTTAAGGAAGAAAGGCGATTCCATTCTGGTGGGCTCAGGCGTCACCAGAGCGGAGCAGGTTAAAATGTTTGAACTATTTACTAAAGGGATAGATGATGGAGCGGTGCCGAATGAAGTGGTCAGTTAGTTAGAAAATGAAGGATTTGCACTTGTACTAGTTCAAATTGATGCTTTTCCATGGCTTTTATTGCTCATGTGTGTGTAAGAGAGATCTTACTCGACCCCATTTCTTTTATTCATGCAGAGATATCACCAAGAGATGACCAAACTCTTAGCAAGTATTCTGGGTATGGCGGAAACAGAGGTACGATATGGAGGACTCAAAATATTTTTGATTTCGACCCACACACCCTTTAAGAGCTTTTGGAAATAAACGAAGCATTGCATTGCCTGTCCATTCTTCATGTTGTAAGGTGAATGAGATAAAGACAAAGACCGTAGGTCCTCAACTCACTGAGGCAATCGAGCTGGCTATTATGTCAGAGGAATTTACAGAGGATTCGAAAAAAAGACTCCTGGATTTGAAGTCACACCTAGATATCCCAGACAAATTGTACGAGGAAGCTTGTAAGGTAGGTTCGGTGGTGCGTGCGCCAGAAGTGAAGAGTTGTCAGTCAGCTACTACTTACTAGCAGCTACTACATCAATGGCATTACTCGTTTCTTCTTCCCCGCTTATATTGCCTGCCGCCGCCCTATTGCCCTTGTTGTTGTTGTTTTCACTTTCCCCCATTCCATTATTCATTCTGCCAGGAAGTATATAAACGCCACGCCCATAACTACATGGAAGAGAATAGAAGCAGAAAGGCTGTTCTATCGCCCTCTCAGGCTGAGACACTGGCGGGTATTGCAGGCTTATTTGATCTCCTTCCGGAGTTTGTTAGCAGCACCCATAAAAAGGAATTTGGACAATTTTATATACAAAGCATTCTTGAATCGTTTGAGACTCCAGGAGGTCTACGGGATCCGACCATCAGCAAAGCTCTATCACATCTGAAGGAGCGCCTCTCATTTTCAGATGATGACGCCGCCGAAATGGTGGCTAGTGCAAGCAAGACGAAGCTTGCCCCACTTGTTTCTCAGTTATTGCATGACTTTGATAAAACTGCGGTGGATCAGAAAAACTCACCACCAGTAATGGATGCCGCCGGTGCTGCTGATACAGGAGAAGATTACTTCTCCCATGGTGGGGTTGCATCGGGTGACCTCGGCATCGAGATGTCGTCTTCTGCAAATAGAACTACTGTGCTGCCTACAGATATTCTTGCCATGATTAACTTTTATGAACGAAATGGACTCATGGATTTGGGTCCTGATGGCAACATCACAGTGAATGTGACAATCGGGGACGTTAAGGGAGAAGAAAATCTTAAGAAGTTGTATACTCACTTCCTTACACAGAGTTTTGCCGCAGCCTCTCCTCAACTCGCTGCGTGTTTTCAGTCTGCTCAACCGAAATTGGCAGCAGCTCTTGGCCTCGCTCCAGAAATAACCACAAAGATTGCTAGTGAAATGGCTTCTACACTTGTTAGGAAGTTCTTGCACGAGAATATGAAGTCAGAGCCTCCGCGACCACTAGGTGATCGTGAACATAAGATGCTGGCTCAATTGAGGTTGAAGCTGGGTCTGTCAGAAGAGAATTTTCAGGTACTCTTATCAAGAAGCACCAAGGGATTAATTGCTATGGCCGTTGAGAGAGCCCGTTTGTCAGGAGAGCTCTCACGTTCTGCAAGGAGGTTACGTGTCCTCTGCACAACGTTTGGTGTAGATATGGAATTGGATATAGGGATGACACTCAATCAGAGAAAGAGCCTACTAGAGGCAGAGATTAAGGAGACGGTTGAAAATCTCGAGTCAGAAAACATCGAAAGAGATGACCTGCAGGAAATTGCTGAGGAACTAAGCCTCCCACCGGAGGATGCGGCGGAATGTGTGGAGAAGGTTGTCACGGAGGGATCTACCTACATGCTAGTCAGTGCTGGCATGGACGTGGTTCGAGGGATTGAATCGAGGGCAATTTCAGCAACACAGAGCCTTTTACGGTATTTGCGCCTGACAAATGAAGGGATTGAGGTGGAAACTGGTATTGATGTTACCCCAACTCAGAAGTTAGCTGTCTATAACCTCTACAAGAATGCTAAGCTCCACAGCGAGCTATCTAACACTGAAATTGTTCAAGTCAATCGTGACCTCAAATTGCTAATGAAGGCACTCGCTTTAGAGATGGAAACCATGCCGGGGGGGGGTTGAGGTTTTGATGATGATTGACCCAAAAATATTCAAGCATGTGGAATGATGAGGTGGAGATTGGGTGGATTCAAATTCAAATATTCAAATAAGGATAGGGGCTATGGCTGTGGTCGGTTGATGGATCATTGGATCGCGTTACCTCAGCAGTGACTACTACTCCTTTCTTTTGTAGAAGAGGAGGATAATGTGATGATAAGAAGAATGATTTTACTTCACCTGTGATTTGGTACTGCCTGCCATCGACGCAGAAGTATATAGTATACCGTTGCATGTAATGATGAGGCATTCGGTGCACTCCTAATGCCTACATACCACTGTGTGCAGAAGAGCAGAACTAGTAGTGCTACCCAGTTCGGGTTGGGAGATGGGAGTTCATTCTCAATCTGAACTAGCAGATACATCATGCTTTGCAAATTATTGTATGAATTTTTTGCGCTCCGGTATACAGGGCCATGTGGTAACATCAAGCAGATCATTCTCGAAATTGAAGGGGATGGACTATTTTTCTGGTTAAATGAAATGAAATTATCTATAACCTGAGATGATATTTTACTTAAGGCTGCAGCGATACTCTTGGCTTTAAGGTGCGCATTGAAGGCAATCCCATCACCTGACACACTGAATCGACACACCGTAGGAGGGCCACTCCTCCACCACTGCTTGCCATAACTCTTTGTGCAGATTGCTTTGCGTTAAGCAGAGTAGCCTCATCAACTTCCACTCCTTCATTGACACACAGTTCAGTTTCAAAACCTAAACTGGCACAACTAGCATCCACGACAAATGACAGTGTTCCCTTTCCCCTTAGATCAACGTGCAATATAGCACTACTACTACTACCTGCTTCTCCTTTTCCACAGGACTCCTCCACCCTGCAGACGAACCCCGCTTTGCTTACGAGCCAGTCAACAGAACTTACGAGGGTGTTGGAGCGGTCTTGGATCCTTTCAATCGCGGTGACGGCAAAAGGAATGTCAGAGAAACATTTTACAGCTGTCAAGGTTGAACCTGCAGCAGCACCAAATTGTGAGAAGATGCCAGAGTTACTGTCAAAAACTAATGTGCTGATCATCTCCCCAGCAGCACTTGGGGGCACGACATCCACATTCTTTTGCACGTGAGCACGTTTTCTCCTTCCCGAGGGACCAGGACCACCAGCTGCTGCGGGAGCAGGAGCTAATGATATCACAGAAGCTATTGCTTTGCCTGAATCACTTAATGTAGCTCTCAAGGCATGAACGGTTTGTCTAGAATAGCAGGGAACAAATGGGATGGTAATCTCTGAAGACCACAGTTTTAATGGATTACCCCAATTGTGCAGTCCTCTTATCAAAGATATTTTGTTCTCGAGGTCGATGACATTCTCCTCTTCCTGGTACGCATCCTTTTCGACTGCTGCCAGAGCCTCCTCGGCCTCCGCACAACGTTTACACAGTGCTTGGACCTCTTCCTGGTGTCTCACTCGCTCCTCCAATTCTTCTTTTTCGGTACGTGAGGCATCAATATCAGCCATAACTTTCGCGTACGCTTTCGACCTAGCTTCTTTTGCCTCCGCTTCCTGCTTTGAGCATTCAGATTCGACTTGTGCCTCAATAGCATCTAATTGTTTATCCAGAAGCTCCAAGTACGCCTTTCCTCGTAACAGGGAACGTGCCTTGTCATCAATCTCAGAAGCGACTTCCCTTGTTCGAGCAGATAGCATGTCGATCCATCTCATCTCAGATGTAAACAGGGATGCCATCACATTCCTTTTGACCTGCCCTGACAGAACCCCAAACTGCTCACCCAGTTTTTCATCTTCATCTTCGGGTACACCAGCTGCTGCAGCCTCTATACGCTTCACAATAGGCTGATCGGCTTTGTTCTCCAACAATGCATCCGCCATCTGCTTTACACCTTCAGGGACTAATTGATGTACAAGTTCTTCAGTCGCATAGGTCAGCAAATGTAACTCGACTGCATGTAGTAATGTCCTAACCATATCACCTCTTTTGTCGGATGATGATTCCTTCACACTTGATGACACTGGCAGTAAGGCCGATTGCACCTCCACCATGCGGCGTTCTTCAGGCATACAGAAATTCAAAAGGCTTTCAAAAGACAGAGGGGGTGGGGGATTCGGGTTCGGACGAACGGTGGGGCCGCTCGTGCTTTTGGAGTCCCCATCACCAAGTGGCCCATTATTTCTAGAAATGATGATGCCGTTGCTACTCTCTTGAGCAGCTGCTTTGCTATTCACATGGCCTTTTGTCGAGCTCTCGTTCACGCAAATATCAACTGACGATGGCTGCGGCGGCGTAACTGCGGAATCATTACTGCTATGCTTATTACTTTCCGTAAATTCAGTTGAGTGCCTCAAGTCTGACTCACCTTCCTCCATCACAACTGAGAGTGCAAGGGGTGAAACGGGCTCGTCAATTTCTGTGCCTCTTCCGAAAGAGGTTCCAACTCCATCTGTTGTGAGCAGCACGTCATTGTCTTCGCCTTCTTTCAACTCCACTGATGAAGGACTGAGACACATTGAATTTTCATTGCCAGCATCATTGGTAGAAGTAGAACTGCCTTCGTTGAATGAGGGCAGTACGATCTTTTTCTCCTCTCCATCACCAACGAAATCGCCACTTCTTTTGCCATCTTCTCTGCTAGGTTTAGATTTACCTTTAGCTGTCAGGGTGTCAGGTGTGGTCAACAGCATCAGACCTTCGATGGTCCGTTCGAGCTGCCCCGCTCGACTACTCTGAGACAGGCCCCCGCCGTGGGCATCCGGCACGATGGAGAAGGGAGTGTAGGAATCGTTCCTTGAAATGACTGCAACAGCAGGAGGAGAACTTTCTGCTTGGTCAAGTCGTGCAAGCACTCCTCCTAATGACAGCTCCAGTTCCATTGTGTGATTCTCCTTTCTGTCCTCCTCAATGCCATCACTAAGATTCTTCTGTGTCTGTGCTGATGAGCATGTTCCAGCAGAAGCAGCAGCTCCCTCGGCCTCGAGTCCCTTTAGCAAACCACCAAGTGTGGGCTCTAGCTGCTGTGTTCGATCATCCTCTCCATCGGAGACACACGCAACATCCTGATCGCTGCTGAGAAAGCTGATCTCCGTTTCGTACAAGTCCACCTGATTTGTGATGTCGCGAAGTGTCGAGGGCGTGGTGGAGCGGGACAAACAAGACGATTTCTCCCCTTTCTTTCGCTGCTGCTCGGCAGCATCCGTGGAAGTGGTTTTGGGGGACATGTTTACGTCTGAAATATCCATATCGGAGCAGCAGGATGATTCATCGTTGATTTTTATAACACGGCTTAGTGGCGATGTTGTTCCAATGACCTTTTGGGGGGACTGCTTCACGCTAATGGCAACCGAAATCGCAGGCGATAATTTCGTGGAATCATCACCATCACCACCACTGCAATCCACCTTCACTGAAATAGGAGGCAGCGGAGAAGTTGTTCCGATTGCAGAGGTTGAGGTTGGAACTAAACTGCCGTTGGTAAGAAAAGCTAGAGATCGATGCTGCTGATCGCCATCATTGTTGTCATCATCCGCCGTGAAAGAACGGAAAGAAATTGAATCATCACAGAAACTCTCCTCCTGCTGCAGGTTCTTCACCAACCCTTTCACATTGAAAGGCTTTTGGCGGGGGGGCATCAACGTGTTACGTCGAGAGGAAGGGCTGGGACTTCCTCTTTTGGCCGCAGCCGCTTCAACCTGGGCAACACGTCGTGACTCTGCGGCCTTTGCTTCTTCTTCCCATTCATCCAATATCATCGTGTTCGTTGCTGTATCTTCATCTTCTTCCTCGGCTCCTGCATCTCTTCTCGCAAGCCTTAGGTCATTCTGTCCATCCAGAGTGAACGTAGCTCTTGCATCACGAGTAGGCATGGGAGTCAATTTAGTGCTCGGGCTTCCGCTCCTGAACTCCACTGCACTTAACGTCCCAAATCCCACCCTTTTCCCCGATCCTGCATTCTGTTCCACGGCAAATGGTTTCTTCCGTGGTGTCAATTTATCCGTCGTATCAGGGACACCACGCAAGAATCGACGGTTTCGTTTTTTAGAGCTCAAACAGCTCTTTAGAGATGACGTGCTCACCGCAGGCAACCCGCTGGGCGATAATGGCATGTCTTCAGATGCAGCACCCGCAAAGTGGTGCGTCAAAAAGTGAAGAGAGTCACGACGGGCTTGGGTGCACGTGATGTTGTGTTTTTCTCCTTGGAGTTCCCCACTCGGCAAGGGATCAGGGCTACTGCCTCTTTCTTCGAGGGCGGCGTTTGACGTAGCCTCCTCTTCTTCTTTAGCTTCATCGACACTCCTCAGCAGATTCTCAATAGAAGGCGGAGAAGCAGCACCAGCATCTTGTAGTACCGTCATTTTCACAGGGGATGCAGTCAAACTTGTTACAGGAATTGATCGACTCTTTTGACTACTCTCAAAACGACCTCTGGGTGGAGATGGAGGAAATTGCTGCTGCGTTGTCGTTGTTACTTTTGACATCTCTTCATCCAAACCAGCCAAAACCAGCTTCACTTCAGTAATGTCTGCGGTATGGCGTCGATCACCTCTACCATTACTAGAAAATCTTTTCTTCCATTTTGCGGCAATATCACTATCACTGCTCTCCTCTTCCTGTTCTTCACCTTCCATAACATCAGCGAAAACACTTTTTAACTCTGACATATCCGCCGTTATCCGCCGATTGCCTCCTCCAGAAGAGCTCAACGTACTCTCTTCATCCTCTGGCCACAGCTCCACTTCGGCAGACATACATGTTGTACCTTTTGAAATAGCAGCAGATGATTTCATTGTGCCCACCGCCGCTTCCTCTTCCATAATATCAGCAAAAACACTTTTCAACTCCGATGTATCAGCTGTCAAACGCCGGTTGCTGCCTCTTCCAGAAGATCTCGACCCACTCTCCTCATCCTCTGGTCTCAGCTCCATTGCAGCACTCTTCTTGACAGACGTATGTACTGTACCTTGGGGAATCGTAGGCGATTTCATTGCACCCGCTGCTTCATCTTCCATAACATCACCAAACAAACTTTTTAACTCTGATACATCAGCTGTCAAACGACGGTTGCTGCTTCCTCCAGAAGAGCTCGACTCAATCTCCTTGTCCTCCGGTCTCGGCTTTGTCAGTGGCTGGTTCTCATCAATAAATGTCATTTACAGATTCTACGATCTTAGAGCGGTGAAATCGAAGTCGTTACGATTTGGATTAGGGTTAGGGTTTAGGGTTTAGGGTCAAGGGTTTAGGGTTAAGGGTTTATGGTTAGCGTTAGGGAGGATAGGGTTTAGGATTGGGATTTAGGGTTACGGTTTAGGTAGTATAGGGTTAGGGTTAGGGTTTGAGTTAGTAAGGGACGGCGAAAGTTCGTACCAAAGTTTGAATTTTTCTAACGGCGACCCGACATAATACGACTCATTATTGTGGAAGATAACCGACATAATACGACTCATTGTTGTGGAAGATAACCGACATAATACGACTCATTGTTGTGGGAGATAACCAACATAATACGACTCATTGTTGTGGGAGATAACCGACATGGTATGATTCATTGTTGCGGCTAACACCTTGGGGTTGAAGTTAGGGTTGGTATGGAGTATCAGGAGTGCGATTGGTGCACTATATTTCAATTATTTTTTCTTTTTTTTCCTTTTCTCACGTATCAGTTGACCTGTAAAATGCTATCGTTGTAATCGTCCTCGATACATGTAGGGTGCTTCTGTCGTCACGGCAAGGTGGCAAACGTATTTCAAGTTAGCTTTAATACCCTTGTAGTACACCACTTAATACATGCGCATTGATAAGCGTTGACGCTCTAGGCTCAAAAATGTGGAGTGTGATGGCATTACAACCATCACCGGGCTTCACATCCAAGTAGTATGCAAAGGTGGTTCGACCTCTGGGGTGTCGGTCGTCGTATATTCTCCCAAACTTCTCTGATTGTATGAATGGATGGTGTCTTGTCATGAAAAAAAGAAAAGAAAACAAACCGATCGTCTCATCATCATTAATCTGTATATTTTGATTCAGCCAGAGACACACGTTTTCATATGATCGGTGTAAGTATATGACCCCGCAGTGCACATTCTTCTTCCTCCCCACTTAAAATCATTTCACAGAAAAGCTCCTGCCTTGAAAACTCATCAGCAATTCGCTTTCAATCAATAATCCACATCATTCATCAGAAATCTGGCTAAACCTATATACAAGCAGAGAACGAGACGCAATATTCGTTGCAACACATCCGCTCCTCTTAGTAGTCACGGCGGAAAATATCAATCAGAGAATACTGGAGAGAGAGAGAGAGAGAGAGAGAATGTGCGTGTGTCACAATACATACTAACAATCAAACGAGAGTTGGGCACAGTCACGCCGCCCAAAATCCGTTTCAAACCGCCACAACCACGCTGTATATACTGTTGGGGGTTGAAGGTATCCCCCCCAAACTAGTTGGGTCTAAACAATACAATACGGTCGGCTTATTACCTCAAAACCCTTCTAAGTTCAAGCGGTCATCTCCCTCGACAGAACTTTGTAATAGAACAACACACACCACGCCATTTTGAACAACACTAGAATGTGGGGGGAATAAATAAATGACCCAACCCAGATTCAATAAAATACAGCTGCCCCCCGGATGTGCGACCAGCAGATCCGGGGGGCAGCTGGTCTCCATTTCATATTACCGCATTACAACAATCTAATTCCTTCATAGTATGGTTGAAATTGAATTGAAAAACATCAGTCGTCCAACACCAACAGAACAGCAGCATGTGAGTTGCCCACCCAATGTAACAGCCCATACAAATAATATATTGTCACCATTCACTTCAGGCTCACACACGGGTGCGTCCAGTAAAAGTTAAGATGACTAAATTTATCACTCCACATTAGTTGTTGCCTGATCAGCATAGTAGCAGAATAATATTACTTTGAAATAATAAGCAGAGGCGGCTTTCGGGATCACAATGGAATGAAACAGGAAATTCAGGAAATTCTTGTCAGGTGCACCGTAGACATGACCTTAACGAGCACTACTTGCAGCACCTTTTTCAATTTTCAACATTAACACGCTCAGCAGCACCACCAACTGCTGAGGTAAGCATCAGGGGAAGGGCAGAGCCTGTATGTTGGCTTGTACGTGCAGAATCGACTGTTGCTTTGTTTCTAATTTCTGGGAAACGGACGTATGTTTCTGAGCTATCAAAGGTAAAACCTTCACCATCCTCAAGCAACAAAGATTTCTTGACAAATATGGGAGCCCCATACCGAAGCGCAAGTGCAACACCCTTAAATCCACTATTTAGACTGCATCGATGTTGGGACTCCGCCTTTGCAGGGGCAGGGGTATCACTACGCTCTTTAAATTGACTGTCAAGAAGCCGCACATGCACACCTTTTACCTCCGTGCTGCTGCTGTCTGTGAGATGATGCTGCACCCGAGAGATATTATTTCTGCCTCTGCAAGTGAGGGTAGCATTGAACCCACCCACACAAGGACGAACCTCATGCAAATAAAGAGAGCTGAGTTCTGTGACTTCGAAACCAAAAATAGTTTTAAGCTCCTCTGGCGGCAGACATGAACCAACATCAATGCCCTGAAGCAGTTGCAACAATGTCATTGCCTCTGGAGTTCCCGGTTCATGTCGGTCAAGTCCTTCGCTCATTGGATCAGCAGGAGTTATAAGAACCTTTAGCGAACGACCAAGTACTGGGCTTGATAAGATAGTAATGAATCCTTTTTCTGAAACAGTCATACCTACAATATCCACCTGAGTGTGTATTTTAGAGACAAGATTAGAGGAGAGGGTAAACAATTAAGGCATAAATAATGCTACAGGCACATGCGCTGTTGCTTGAAAACCACCGCTCACCTTCTCATAGAGCTCTGCACCTTCCTCCACCTCACCAGCATATGACAACTCCTCCTCTTCCTCCGTATCGTGGCCGGAGAGCGGTATCTCCTTACCAACTCCAGCAAGCCTCGACTTTGAATGGAGTAACACTTCTTCACTCGTAGGGAGTGGTGTTACCGTACCACCAACTCCAGTAGCAGCCCCCAACCTTGAATCATGTGACACTTCCTGACTCGGTGACATGGGGGGGGGAAACCCCACCTGCACTGCTGCTGCTGCTGCTGCATCAGTTTCAAACTTTTCTTGCCCCACTCTCACTGCTGAGTCGCTGCTTTTAATTGCCGCCACTGTGTTGGGGGCACCACCCCGTGAGAAGGGTTCATTTACACTGGATGGTATACATTCCTCAGCCCCTCCCTCCTTCCCTGGCCTCGACATAATATCCCTCAGACAACCCCCAACAATCGAAATAGCTCTGGAAATGTCTCTCTCACATATATCCACATGTGTAACAAACCGCAAAGTAGATTGGCTCAGTGCCACAGCCTGGAGGCCCTTCTCTTCAAGGGTTGAAACAATGTCATTGGCATCATATCCACACTCCTTTAGACCATCGCCCACCTCAGCTAACACAATGTTTGTTTCAACAGCATTTGGATCCAAACGAAGCAAAAACGTAACATCTGGAAGTGCTGAAAGGCCCTCGGCAAGTCTCTTTGCATTGACATGGTCATTGGCAATACAAGGAAGTACAGAACATATACCCTCATGTGCAGCAGCAGCAAGGATCCCAACCTGGTTCATCCCCCCACCTAAAGCTGTTCTAACCCTGCGTGCCCTCGCTGCAAAGTCCTTTGAGCCACACAGAGCAGATCCTACTGGAGCTCCAAGTCCCTTACTGAAGCCAATGCTAACAGAATCAGCTTCTGAGGCAAGTTGCCCTACTTCAACTCCTAATGCGGTTGCAGCATTCCATAATCTCGCCCCATCAATGTGTAGCTTCACCCCGGCCGCTCGAGCAGTAGTGCCAACGGAGGCCAGGTAACTTTCTGGTAGCACCCTCCCCCCACAATCAGCATGCGTGTTCTCAAGGGCAATGAGGCTTGTTACAGGGGAGAACACGTTTTTTGGCCTAATTGCGGCTCGGATACGGTCAACGGGGATGGTTCCGTCCACACTATTTGGAAGTGCACAATACGATATCCCACCCAATGATGCAGCATTTCCTTGTTCCCTGCAAAACAGGCCAATGAGGTGGTACACAAGCAAAGCAGCCAGTTGTTAGAGCCACGAGCTAACGACGGGTATAAAGCGAGGAGTAGGAAAGCAAATGGGAGCTGGGCAGAAAGCACTCACATAAGGTAGGCATGTGATCGGTCCCCCAGGATCATTTCACTCCCTCTAACATGGCACCATACAAGATGAGCAATCAAGTTCGCCATCGTTCCTGTAGGAACGAATACGGCCTCCTCCTTGCCCAGCATGGCAGCCACGTCTTTCTCAAGCTGGTTGACAGTGGGGTCGTCACCGAAAACATCATTACCGACAGCTGCTTTAGACATTGCCTTTCGCATAGCCGTGCTCGGAGACGTCCCCGAATCACTCCTTAGATCTATCGTCTCCTTCCGTCCCATTTTCCGCCTCCATCCAGGGTTGTTTCCTACCAGGTCCTGCTCTGACACATCACACAACTGCCTCCTCCAAACTGTGTACTTAGGAGCTCCGTGTCTTGCTGCCACCGATAATACCTGTCTCTGTTTCCAACCCTCGGCACCCAGCCGTCCGGGTGAAGCGAGAAGCAGAAACAAAACGAATCCCCCCCTCGGCATTGGGTACCCGGCATTCACTATTTCTATCTACCTCACAAAACTACTCATACAATTAGACCGGCTCATTCGATGCAACTCATAACTCACCCTGGAAATCCTCAGGGTTCACAAACCAGTCGAAGTAGACATATGCTCAGATTTCTCTCTCCCTTGTCAATAGTAGCAAAGAGGAACCACAAGTCAAGCTACCTACTTCCTGAACGCGGCTTCAGCAGCTTCCACTCACTTACGAGCTCATTCATCTCTCCCTCATTAAGGTTAGCCGTTAGGGTTAGGGTGTTTAGAGTTTTAGGGTTTTAGGATTTTAGGGTTCGAGGATTCTAGGGTCTTAGGGTTAAGGTTTAGGGTTTTAGAGTTAAGAGTCTAGGGTTAGGGTTAGGGTTAGGGTTAGGCTTAAAGTTAAAGTTAGCGTTAGGGCTAAGGTTAGGGCCGCTAACGCGTGTTAGCCCCTTCCTGAGTGGTACTAAGAAGGGGACTGACTAGCGATATATTTTTTGGTCTGGTGTTAGTTTCGGTTTTGTAAGTCTAAAACCGACTTATTAAGCCGGACTCTTCCAAAGGACTACAACTGCGCTATCACTTACAGGCAGGGGTCTCTACTTGAATTCCCATCCCTTACCACACTTTTCAGTGTGTGATAGAGTAGTAGCTAGCCTCAATGTTCTTACTGACACAAGACTTTATTTAGCTTAATGTAGAGTGACAAGTCGTGATATCGTATCCTAAGGGCTTAGGGTTATTAATTGTTAATTGTTAAATCGCAGCAGCAGTATTTTTTCTATACAAGTTGGAATCTGGTGCCATCACATGCTTTGACAGGATGTAACTCTGTATATAGCTGGGGGGGGGTCCCCCTAACAATACGTCATATATATGTCGGTTTCAAAGACGTGAAATCAGGCTAAACAATACGCAGGCTGAGGGCTGTGGGGTTTAGGGTTTTTAGTAGTTGTTAAATCGCAGAAGCAGTATTATTTCTATGTGGGTTGGAATCTGGTGCCATCACACGCATTAACTGGGTCTACCTCTGTCTAATTGGGGGGTGGAGAGAAGCAGGCAGGGAGCGAGGGGTAACTCTGAAGCCAATTGCTGAGGCGATAAGGGAAGGAGAAGGACTAGGGTCAGGGGTATTGAATATAAGGTAGGGTTTGATGCAGTTGTTTGTGATTGTTAGGGTGCAAAATCATCTGTGTGGTATGCATCTGGTTAGGTGTTTTGGTCGCTTTTGGGTTGATGTGAGTGTTGATGATGGGTGATGCTTGGGCCTGGTGGTAACCATAGGTGGTGTGGTGGTTTATATTAGGGTTGGGGTTAGGGTGTGATTTACAAGTATGTTGAGGGAGTGGCATTAGCTTAAATAAAGAGTTATGATTTGACGCACGAGGAGCTTGTATATAGGGATTTGTAAATAGTACGTCGTACGCTGAGTTCGTAAATATAGCAAAGGGTTGGGGAGGAGGGATCATTATGTTGAAGTTTTCATATTTGTTGTACGTATTTTTGATTTCTGTGGGTGGTGGGTTCAAGTTTGGGACCCCCAAGTACCTCGTGGGGTCCCAAACGGTCCCAAACGCTCTAAGTGTATCTCTCTCAGCCACCTGGGCTGCTGCTCTACAGCGCTTTATCTGACTCATTTCACACACCACCTCTAACGATGGCCGTATATAATACCCACCCACCCACTAAATTCAGGCACACAAAGAAGTAATGGGTTATGAAGCCCCTTTTGACATAAAAGATGACGAGGAACATCAATTGTCTGAAGAACCCTCGGAAGAATTTTCCGAACTGGGTTCTACCACATGGCAGGAGTGGATATCACAAGTTTATGGTAGCAAGATACTATGTGAAGTGAGCAGCACCACCATGGGGTGATTATAAGATGTGCCGGAGAGTGGGGGGGAACTTACGAAATGGTATTTTTGTGTTTTTTTTCTTCACATTTGAACAGGTTGATGCGAACTACATTGAGGATGCCTTTAATCTGTATGGCTTGCGCCACCTTTTTCCCAACTATGAAGTGAGATGATGTTTCCCACCCCCGTACTGTTTTCTTTTCCGTGTTGGCTAGTGGTGGTGGCACTAACAAATTATTATCATATTATTCCCCTCTGCGCTGGATTGATTGATGAATGGGGATGGTGGGTGGGACGAAACAGATGTGCCTGGAATTAATATTGGATAGAGCATGCCTTGAAGATTGGACTGACCCCGTTTTGACCGGGAATGCCTTGCTATTGTACGGTTTGATCCATGCACGATTTATCATAACCAACAGGGGATTAGATGTCATGCTTCAGAAATACAAGTGAGTATCAGAGGAGCCACCTTGCACCCAAGACGCAACAACAACTCGATAAATTTAACCATGGCCCATGCATTTTACACAGATCGGCAGACTTTGGGAGCTGTCCACGGGTTGTATGTCGAGGCCAGCCTGTACTTCCCTATGGAAGGGCTGATGAGATGAGAAAGTGGGATGTAGGAATTTATTGTCCAAAGTAAGTGTTGTTATGACTTTTAGAGCCTCCGGCAGCAGCCTTTCAGATTTTCTTGTCAAACGTTACAAATATTGGCTCTAACTAATCCAATCCAATCCAATCCAACGATTTGAAATATTGGTGGTGGTGTGATAACTACCACCACCACCCACCCTCAGCTCTAGAATAGGTTTTACAATGTGGTTGGTTGGTAATTTTCATTCTCGTCCCAACCATCCTGACTTGAACCACGTGTAGGTGCAATGATGTGTACACTCTTCCTTCTTGTAATAAGTATCAGTCTATGATTGATGGGTCTTGCATTGGAACGACGTTTACCTATCTCTTTTCCATGACGTTTGACAAGATAATGCCCAAGTGCTCGAGAGGGACAATGATCCCACGAGTCTTCGGTTTCAAAATACATAGCAGTGCACAGTGCATGCAAAGGTTGAGGGAATTACCCATGGTAAATATTCTTGCCTCTTCTCCATTGCAGCAGCAGAACTCATCGTCGCTCACTGGAGCACAAGAGAAGCAGTCTGAAACTGTGGAGGGGGCTGAGGCAGAAGACAGCACTAGCAAGGCGGGTAAGGGGAGAGTATTAGAAATGGGTCGCAAGAGGTCATCATTTGCAAATACAAGGAGCACGACAATTGCCAATTCAGTTGGTAGAGGCAATAGTTGTTCCAAGCGTGCACCCCCCCCCAGTTCCAACTGTGGCATTGACAATCCGTGTGATATGGGGGCAAAGAGACTAGCTTCCTATTTATAGAGTGTTTCAACAAGAGCTGCAAGGGATTTTAAATAGATCCCAAGTGCCAAGTGTGAAGATACATACTCACACGCGCAGAAACGTATATATATAAAGACTTATTGTTGAGGCTTTAGAGAACAACATTTTCTGCATAGTTTAGCTATTCAGTCTACTACCGCATGGGCCTTTCTGCTGGTGTAGACAATTTACCACGGCCTAGCCCACGACCTCTACCCTTGATCCCCTGTGGACCGTTTCTGGTCATCCATGGCCCACTGTAATTGGAGGCCATCTGCACAGATTTGCAAGTCAATACTAGTTTTCAACGAGTGTTATTTCATCATTATCTTTCACACACACAGACCTTCTGAACTCCCTTGAAAATGGGGGCATTCTTCAGAACATCTGGTAGTACAACGTACTTGACATAGCTGCCACGTACATACACCTGCTCCAACTTGGATACCTTCCCATCCCTTGCTGTTGAAGTTACATCATTCAATGCGCAGTTCATGGTTTCCTCTGTATCCGTCAGTTTCCCTCTGTAGATCTGTCCATTCTTCATTTCTATTGTTACAACGTGCCCCTCACCTTCTCGAAGCAGTGTGATGGGCACTGCGTAGGGGAGGAGGAGGAGGAGGAGGAGAGATAACTGATAAGCTGCTCCGTAGTTGGGTGTGATATAAACGTGACAGAGCGGTCTGTTGCATTTGAGGGTCACACAAATTGAGCATCCATCAATCACCCCTACGATAGCAGGCGCAAACCTAGCGCATAAAATGCATGCAACGAGCAAAACAGACACATACAATACAGGTTTAAAAAAAAATACAGCTGATTGCAACCCCCACAGCACGAGACAAAATCAAAATATTACAGCAGCAGTGAGTTACGACGAAAGCTCTCACCTCCGACTGTGAAGTAAGCAGAGCAAGATTGTTTTCAAGAGAGATGATGAAGATGACATTGATGCAGCAGCCAGCCATTTCGAGGAAACAAGATAGGTGGGGGAGTTGTTATTTCGTAACAAAAAACAAAAAACAAAACTGCAACGCAAGCTAGCACTAACTACTCAACAATACAAGTAAAACGGGGCGCAAAGGAAAAGTGAAAACATCAAAAAGGCCTAAACACAAAGCACCATATACAACATCACAAACATCAACAGTGACAATGCCGAGATAGAAGAATCACAACCAGAATCGTCACACCGATGGCTCAACAACAAAAAAACACCAAAAGAACGATAACACACACATACCCAAACCTCTACAACGATGACAATTTTCACAGAATGCACCACTCGAGCTACAAAAACTGGGAATGAAACCCAGCTTAACCTGAATGAATGCCCCAAACGCCTCAGAACCACTCATTTCACTCACCTTTAGCGGCTGCAGCCATGATTACCACCAGAACCGAACCCCGGAGTCGCCCAATCTATAAGGTTTCTCTGTGATCGTAATGGTAACGAGTTATGGCTGTGATTGGGAAATCTATCAAGTGGGTGTGAGGGGTGGGGGATTCTGCGGGTTAACCCCGAATTATTGATTCAAACCACCACCAACAACAAAAAGTAGGGAGATTGTAGTAGTTGGGGTTAATAAGTATGCAATGTGGTGGATTGGGGGGGTTAGGGCTAACCTAAGCAGAGGGTAGCGTAGCCCTAAGTTAGTAGTCTGGGTCTTGCCTCACCTGTAAGACATGTGGACAGGGACAAAAGTTGTGAGTCAAAACGCCGTCGTTATGACGACTCATTGTTGGGAGTATAGGTAAATATGAAAACGACAAATAGGGGCTGCTGTTATGGGTCCTCCCACCCATGGGGCCCATGGGTGTTTTCATTGTACAGATGCGGTTATAGCAGGTTATGTACATGTAAGGTCTTTCTATTGCGCAGATTATTATAATAGATTATGTGTGCATTCAAGATTTCCATCACGCTGGCTATCAGCAGGGGTTATGACGGGTTATAGAGTATTAGAACCCCTCCCTTTAATGCAAACAGAGGACTTGAGCAAGGGGGTCTCTCTCTCTCTCTCTCAATCACTCTCTGTAATTCCCAATGTAAAAGTGTGTAACGGTAAGAGAACACCACCATCTCTGAGTAAAACATATAATATCAAATAAATGGAGCAGTACCCAGAGCCTCATAAGTGGCTGATATGCTGTAGCGTAAGTAATATTACAATACGCGAATTATAACTTGAACCCTAACTGTTGTATCGTGAACTCCATTTGATTGCGCCATCCACACTATGACTCATCAAGTCTACTCACTGAGCCAACATTTAGATGACCTACTGTTGTGTGTAAAACGGTTTAGGCTCAGAAGCG
>PJEL010001531.1_pt1 | contig 23042 bp, 20 predicted proteins | sample 1853271 | NCBI WGS metagenome assembly PJEL01 (sample SAMN08108733, study PRJNA415343) | Invertebrate metagenome, whole genome shotgun sequencing project. | host: Globobulimina | place: Sweden: Gullmar Fjord | collected 2015-08
TGAATAGCGTTGTCTGACTCACCTTGGATAAGGTATTCTGTGAGACTAGTATACATATCGAGGCTGAGCGCATTGCGCTTATCTGGTCTATTGATAGTAATGATTCTGACGCCTTGCTCATCCTGAACCTGAATTGTACTCATTACGTTATTTCCTCTTAGACGAATGGGGTTAAATGGAGTTTAATACATTGAAACGAATATTCAAACAAGCGTTTAATTTTCTGGTGTTGTCCTGTGCATCGTTTGCGAGTTTCGCCAATGTGGCATTGGTTGAGGGGCACGTGAGGGCTATGCCTGCCAGTGTGCCCAATACGGCGGCTTATTTTACTCTTGAAAACCATGGTCCGCAGCGTCAACTCGTGGCTGTAAAAGCCGATTTTGTAAAAGAGGCACAGCTTCACACCATTATTGAAGAAGATGGCATGGTCAAAATGCGCCAGGTCGAAAGTTTTAAGATCCCGCAGCACGGCACACTGACTCTAATGGAGTCGGGAAATCATGTGATGTTGCTGGGATTGAAACAACCATTAGTCTCGGGGGCATCGGTTGACTTAACTCTTAAGTTTGATGATGGCAGTGAACTACCGATTAGCCTAATGGTGAGCAAGCAGGATATGGCAAAAATGAAAGGCCATGCACACCACCATTGATAAGTAGTGTAAGTATTGGTCATACAGGAGTGTAACAGATGCAAATGACATGGAAAAAAGGCGCCTTGATAGCGGCCTTGATAATTTTTATGGGTTATATCGTCAGCGTTTGGTGGAGTGTTGCACCAGAGGTATTGAGTCACCAGGAGTTAAAGTCTGAAACTGGCAATGAGGTCGTGGGATACGCGACAACCACCTCATTGATACTCACTATGGAGAAGCTACTCGATAAGAGTGGTGGTTGGTTATCCAATGATGTCATGCCTCCATCTGTATTTATGGACAATATGCCGGCATTTGAATTTGGTGCACTCGAACAAGCCAGAGACTTGGCGTTGATTATGAGAAAAGAGTTTAGCCGCTCTCAATCTCAATCCGCTGCCGATAAAGATCTGTTAGCCGCGCACTCTAAGCTTAATATTGAACACACCAGCTGGCTGGTTCCGAGTGCCGAAGGTGAATACAGAGATGCGATTAAAGGATTAAAAGTTTATCGGGCTAAAATATCTGATCCAACCAATCAGGACGCCCAGTTTTATGCTCGCGCCGATAACCTTAATGAATGGTTGAAAGAGGTTCAAAAGCGCCTCGGCAGCATGTCGCAACGCCTGTCTGCAAGTGTGGGACAGGAACGATTGAATACCGATCTTGCCGGTGATAGCGAAGCAAGCCAATCGACGCCTAACAATGCGAGTAATCAGATTAAGACGAGTTGGTGGAAAATTGACGATGTATTTTATGAAACACGTGGCGCGACATGGGCGCTACTGAATTTTATGAAGGCGATTGAAGTCGATTTTGCCGATGTTTTGAAAAAGAAGAATGCTGAAGTCAGTTTGCAACAAATTATTCGTGAACTGGAAGAGACACAACAATCTGTCTGGAGCCCCATGATCTTAAATGGTTCGGGCTTTGGCGTTGTCGCTAATCACTCTTTGGTGATGGCGAACTATATTTCCCGCGCTAATGCGGCTGTTATCGATCTAACTAACTTATTGACTAAAGGTTAATTACATAATGAAAAAAACATTACTTGCATGTGCCCTGCTTGGTTCACTGGCTGCTACCTCTGTTCAGGCTGCTTCACTGGTAGGATTTAAAGTCGGTGGTGATTACTGGAAGGCGGATACAAGTGGAACTTTTGCTGAAAATGGTCAACCGCAGCAAGACTTTAACTATAACTCTGATTCTCAGGGCAGTGTTTGGGTGGCCGTCGAACACGGGATCCCACTCATTCCTAACTTCAAGATCCGTGAAAACAGTTTGGATTCGGGTGGTAATGCAAGTCTTGCAACGGGGACTACGATGAACTTCGGCGGTAAAGAGTTTACCGGTGATATTTCATCGAATACCGATCTCAGTAATACTGATTTCGTCCTCTATTATGAGCTGTTGGATAACGATATAGTGGCATTAGATTTAGGTGCCGCATATAAGAAGATGCATGGTTCGTTCCGTGTGAATCAATTAGATACTAATGGTGTGTCTCGTCAAAACTCAGAGAAAGAGCTCGATAGCGGTATTGTGATGGCCTATGCCGATGCACAGGTTGGCGTTCCGGGTCTGGGTCTTTACGGTTTTGCCGAAGTGATGGTCGGTATCGATGAGTCCAGCGTCTATGATTACTCTGTAGGTTTAGGGTGGCAGTTTGATGGTACCGCGTTAGATACTAAGGTGCGAGTCGGTTACCGTGACTTTAGCTTCGATGTGAATGATTTCGATGGTGTGAGTACAAACTCACAGTTTAAGGGTTACTTCGCTGGTGTCGAACTGGTGTTCTAATTCTTATACCGTTTGGTATTAAATATTTGCCAAATGTTTGAGTAATAAAAACCGCCACTAACTGAGTTAGTGGCGGTTTTTTTATATTTATATCCAAACCGAGACCAGGCTTTAGCCTGGTCTAATCATCGATTTATGGAGTTACAGCTTGTGCTGTCAGGCCGTTGTTGATCGCGATGACGTCATCTTCATTCAAGGTTCCGGCGGCTTGCTTAAGTGCCAGAATCGAGTTGATATAACCGTAACGCGCATCAGATAACTGACGCTTAGAATCATAGAGATCACGCGTTCGGTTCAGTACATCAACAATAGTACGGGTACCGACCTCGAAACCTGCTTGAGTCGCCTTCAAGGCGCTCTCTGAAGAGAGTACCGACTGCTCGTAAGCTTTAATCGAGCTGATTGAAGCGCCTACGTTGTTAAAGTTGTTGCGGACATCTTTAACGACCTTACGGTAGGTCTGTTCAAGCTTTTCACTTGCATCAACAAACTGATACTGAGCTTGATTGACTTTTGATGTGACTTTAAAGCCTTCAAAGATCGGTACGCTCAATGTCAAAGCGACATTGGCATTATCAAAATCGCTTTTATCTTTAAGCTCGTCTTTCTGCTCAAGGTTAGTCGTATAGCCCGCATTTAAACTTAGCGAAGGCATGTGACCCGCTTTATAGAGGCTGATGGTCTCTTGAGCGATATCTTTACCGATGCGCCTGGTCATCAGGTCGACACTGTTCGTCTCAGCCATTTTCAACCAGTCGTTAGGTTGTGCAGGCGCTGGGGTGACCGCGGTGAAACGAGTGGTATCTAAGATATTGATAGACTTATGATCGATACCTGTAATTTCACGCAATGCTTCGTAGCTGTTGATCAACTGGTTTTCTGATAAAATTTCAGAGGCGCGAGCCAAGTCAAACTGAGCCTGAGCTTCGTGTACATCGGTAATGGCAGTCAGACCTACGGCAAATCTTTGCTTCGTCTGCTCTAGCTGACGTTCGATAGCACGTTTCTCAGAACCCTTAAATTCGAAGTTATCTTTAGCCGATAAAACGTCGAAATAGGCACCGGATACTCGGATGATTAGCTTTTGCAGTTCCGAGGCATAAGCGGCATCGGCCTGAGAAGCCGCAAGCTCGGCTAAGCTTAGTCCTACCCATGCGCTGTGGTCGTAAATAACCTGATTCAAGGTTACACCGGCATTCAGACCGCTATCATATTGGCTTTCTGAGACATTACTCCAACTTTTTCCATAACCTACACTAGCGCTGATGGTCGGAAGTAAAGGAGCACGGTTTTCTTCAATCTGTTCGTACAGGGCATCTCGCTGAGCCTTTGCCTGTAAGGCGATAGGATCACTTGTTAGCGCTTGTTCGTAAATCTGCAATAAATCATCGGCCTGTACGGCTGATGTGGTGGCTGCAAGCGTTAAAGCTGCACATATCGTTCGGATCTTGAATTTCATTAGTTGTCCTTTTTAGACAAAATCCTCCACTGGAGGAGCCATTTAACTTTTTATAGAGCTAAGTGATGCCTCACAAAACAACTGCAAGGCGGTTTGCGCTTCCCGACGCTTCCCGATACATCTAAACTTAATGACTATTTCAATTAAGAGATAGATATTAAGAAATTACCTGTTTTTAAGTCAACTAAGAATTGTAACAGTTTTTGATTTTAATTATGCTTTTTCTGCCGACTTTATCTTCACCATTTGTTTAGCGGTGTTTTTGGCAGCACATACTGGTTGATTACTGCAAAAACGATCCAATATGGAGTTCAGATGAAACAAAAATATAGCCGTCAGGATGTCGAATTGTTAGAGAAGAAGACCATTTTTAAAGGTTTTTTTACCTTGGATGAATATCGGTTTAAACATAGATTATTCCGTGGTGGCTGGAGCGGTGAGATTGTCCGGGAAGTGTTTGAGAGGGGAGACGCTGTTATTGTGTTGCCCTATGATCCCATCACAGACCAGGTCATTTTAATCGAACAGATAAGGATCCCTGTATTGCGTTCGACCAAGACCCCCTGGTTGCTCGAATTGGTTGCAGGCATGATTGAACCCGGGGAGTCCTCCTTAGATGTCGCGTCCAGAGAGCTTATGGAGGAAGCCGGGATAAAAGCAAAGAGGATTGAGGAGATCGCGACGTATTTCTCCAGTCCGGGTGGTTCCAGTGAGAAATTTGATTTTTTCTGGGCTGAAGTTGATGCAAGCCAGGCGGAGGGAGTGCACGGACTTTGCGAGGAACATGAGGACATACTCGTTCATGTCATGGGGCGCGAGGAGGCTTTTGCTTTAGTGAAAGATGGTATAATTAATAATGCGTCTACAGTTATTGGACTGCAGTGGCTTGAGCTGAACTATAAAACTCTAAGTATCAAGCTTTAAGTAGTAAGTTTTAGGTGGTCAGTATTAAAGGCTAATGCCTTGAGCGTAAATCAAACATTATTGAAAGAGAAATGCCAGTGAGTAAGACAGCATGTAGCTTAAATCCTAAGAGGTATCGGCCTGATGTAAACAGGTTTTTATCTCTTTGCGGCCGAAATTATTTTTACATTTTGCGTTGGCTACCCTCCGAAGCGAGGCAAGGTGATGTCTGGCAAGTTGAGGGGGAGTTTGGTTGCCTCGTTGTGCGTTTACTCGAAAATACCAAGTATACCCAACTGATCGAGATCTCAAGAGAGCTGAGTCAATCTGATTACGTCCACTCTCCACAGGTCTGTGTAAGAGTTTATCATGATGCTAAATTAGCAGAAGTGTTAACTAGTCGACAGATTTATCAATTGCGTCCGGTATATGATTATCCAAATGTATGTATGCACCATCGTGATGAAAAGTATCAGGTCAATGCTTTTCTGGAAGAGTTATTAAAGATCGATAGCCACATGAGTGCGATTTGTTTGTCAGAATCTTAGGGTTTAATTGTGTTAAAAGAGGCTATCTCTTATTCAATCGATGATAATGCGAGTGTGCGAGTCGTACAGATTACCGACCCACACCTGTTTGCCGATCCTGATGCTCAGCTGCTAGGAGTCAATACGGCTCAAAGTCTAGATGCGGTACTTAATACGATTAATGCCGTGCATTATCCTGCCGATTTTATGTTGGCTACCGGGGATATCAGTCAAGACTATTCCGGCGAGTCCTATCATAACTTTGTGCGAGCCATTGCCCCCCTCGAGTTGCCTTGTCATTATCTCCCGGGCAATCATGATGATCCTCGTATCATGCGTCTTAATATGCAGGGACCGAAGATTTTTGGTCAAAGAAGAATCTTAGCCGGAAATTGGCAGATCTTAATGTTAGATTCTACGGTTCGGGGAAAGCCCGGTGGACACATGTCTGATAGTGAGATTGACATTATCAAGAGCGCCGTCGCCGACCAACCCGATCGCTATACCTTGCTTGTAATGCATCATAATCCGATATTAGTTAATTGCGCTTGGCTGGATCAGCACTGTATGGATAACGGTAGCGATTTCATTGAGCAAGTGGCTGAACTACCACAGGTAAAAGGATTGCTGTGGGGGCATGTACACCAAAAGTTGGACCAGAAACACCCTGGAAAGCATGGCATTATGCATTTGATGGCGACACCATCAACCTGTATTCAATTCAAGCCGAAATCTTCCTATTTCGCATTGGATGCCCTTCAACCCGGTTACCGATTGCTTGAACTAAAAGCGGACGGCACTATTTTAACTAATATTTACAGGGTGCCTGGTGACAACTTCTCACCAGATAGAGATGCGAGTGGTTATTAGGCTGCTCGCAGAACAGGAGTAAAACATCAGGGAGGCGCCATTCCAGTCATCAAGGTTTCATATATGTTATCAATTTAGCGCCTTGAGCCGAGTTATTAGCCGCTAATACTTGGTAGAAACCTCAGCAAGTGTTAGCATTCTATCGGTTGTTTACTGTATTTTTTTCGATGACTCCCACTGGTTGATCCATTGTGGTTATTCATAACGTGAATAACCGAAGAATGAGGAAATATGCTGCTCTATATTCACGGGTTTAATAGTTCCCCATTATCAGAAAAAGGAATTGTTACTGCACAGTTCATTGCTGAGCATTACCCGGATCTTATTTTTTTGCAGCCTCAGTTACCTTCCTGCCCTAAAGAAGCGATGACCTTGTTGTGTGGCCAGGTTGAGTCAGCACTCGATGCTGGTGAAGCATTGACCTTTATCGGTTCCTCTCTTGGTGGGTATTTTGCGAGTTATTTAGCTGAAAAATATGGTGGTCGGGCAGTACTGATAAACCCTGCTGTGACACCATTTGATCTTTTCGATGAGTTTATCGGCCCTCAGCATAACCCTTATACCGATGAGCATTATCAGATTAGTCCTGAACATAAATATGACGTCGCCGAGTTTAATACCGAAGTCATCTTTAACCCGGATCGTTTCTTTGTGTTATTGCAATCGGGTGATGAAGTTCTAGATTATCGACAAGCCGTTCAGAAATACCACTGTTGCCAACTTCTGGTTGAAGCCGGTGGTGATCATAGTTTTATAGGCTATGAAAAGCAGTTGCATTCCATCTGCCAGTTTCTGTTTCTTGACAAATAGCCATGTAGGGCCTCAACATGGCCTGAATAACAATATATTGTGTGTGCCATGACAAACCAATACACCTCAGATGCCATCGAAGTCTTAAATGGGCTCGATCCAGTTAAACGCCGCCCTGGTATGTATACCGATACCACGCGTCCTAACCACTTGGGACAAGAGGTTATCGACAACAGTGTCGATGAAGCGTTAGCAGGACACGCGACTAAGATCGATGTCATCCTGCATAAAGATAACTCTCTCGAGGTTATCGATGATGGCCGTGGGATGCCCGTAGATATTCACCCTGAAGAGGGTATCCCAGGCGTCGAATTGATCTTAACTAAACTGCACGCCGGCGGTAAGTTCTCGAATGATAACTATCAATTTTCGGGTGGCCTGCATGGCGTCGGGATCTCAGTGGTTAATGCGTTATCGAGCCGTGTAGAAATTACGGTTAGACGTAATGGAATTGTTTATGACATGGCTTTCGAGCACGGTCACAAGGTTGAAGACCTTGTTGAAACCGGAACTTGTGGCCGTAGAAATTCAGGAACTCGAGTTCACTTTTGGCCGACTCCCAGCTACTTCGATTTTGAAAATTTCTCTGTTTCCAAGCTTGTATACCTGTTAAAAGCCAAAGCGGTTTTATGTCCCGGACTTAAGATCAAGTTTGTGAACAAGCAAACTGATGAGGTATTAGAGTGGTTCTATGAAAGCGGATTAACGGATTATCTCATCTCGTCTATTAAAGATGCTCTCATGTTGCCTGAAGAGCCATTTGTAGGTAGCTTGAAGGGGAATTTTGAGGCGGTAGATTGGGCGATAACCTGGTTGCCTGAAGGAGGTGATTACCTCAATGAAAGCTATGTTAACCTCATTCCTACCCCATTAGGTGGTACTCATGTTAATGGTTTCAGACAGGGCTTGCTCGACTCCATGCGCGAGTTCTGCGAGTTTCGTAACCTGATCCCAAGAGGGATAAAACTGACTCCCGAAGATATTTGGGATCGCAGTAGCTTTATTTTATCGGTCAAGATGCAAGACCCTCAATTTTCCGGACAGACGAAAGAGAAGTTGTCGAGTCGCCAAAGTGCAGCGTTTGTTTCGGGTATTGTCAGAGATGCGTTTAGTCTCTGGCTTAATACCCATACCGAACAGGCCGAAGCACTCGCCGAAATGTGCATCAACAATGCACAGAAACGATTGAAATCTGCGAAGAAAGTGGCACGTAAGAAGGTAACCTCGGGTCCTGCCCTGCCAGGTAAATTGACCGACTGTAGTGGCCAAGACCCAATGCGAGGAGAGTTATTCCTGGTGGAGGGTGACTCTGCGGGAGGAAGTGCTAAGCAGGCTCGAGATCGTGAGTTTCAGGCGATAATGCCACTGAGAGGTAAAATCCTAAATACCTGGGAGGTCGATGCAAGTCAGGTACTGGCATCCCAAGAGGTACATGATATCTCAGTTGCCATAGGCTGTGATCCGGATTGTGATAATATTTCAGAGCTAAGGTATGGCAAGATATGCATATTAGCCGATGCGGACTCTGATGGTTTACATATTGCGACCCTGCTTTGTGCCCTGTTTATGAAGCACTATAAAGTGTTGGTTGAGCATGGACATATCTATGTCGCCATGCCGCCTCTGTTCCGTGTCGATGTGGGTAAAGAAGTTTTCTATGCCCTGGATGAGGCGGAAAAAGAGGGCATACTGGATCGAATTGCAGCTGAGAAGAAGAAAGGTAAAGTTCAGGTTACCCGATTTAAAGGTTTGGGTGAGATGAATCCTCTGCAGTTGAGGGAAACGACGATGGATCCCAATACTCGGCGGTTGGTTCAGCTTACGATCGATGATGCCGAAGCGACAATTGCGCTGATGGATATGTTACTTGCCAAGAAACGCTCGGGTGATCGAAAGACTTGGTTAGAGACTAAAGGTGACTTGGCTGATTTTTAGTGCCAGTAATTAGATAATTAGGCTTAAATAATAATAATGTTGTTGAATCATACAAAAAAGCATAAAGGGATTTGGTTGTTTTGGTTTTTTGCCGCCGCGCTATCTAGTCTGGCGGGGCAAGCCGTTTCTCAACCTATGATGATCACGGTAACTAAAGGATTTGGTTTAACCCTGTATGCTTCCGATTTGGGAGATGCTAAACAGTTAGCGTTGGGAGATAAAGGGACATTATTCGTTGGTTCACATAAGAAGGGCACAATACAGGCTTTGGTTGATAGTAATGCCGACGGCAGAGTCGATAAGCGTTATGTCATTGCAAAAGGTTTGGAAGCGCCTGAGGCTATCGCATTTTATAAGGGCGATCTTTATGCCGCGGTCGATGAGAGAATTATTCGTTTTGTCGATATTGAGAACCGTTTAAGGCGTCCCGGTCGTGGTAAAGAAGTTTACGACCGTTTACCGGGCAAAACCAATAAGAGTCGAAGAGCATTACATTTTGGGCTCGATGGCCGATTGTATGTATCGATTGGTGCTCCCTGTAATGTCTGTGAGGCAGAAGCACCTTTTGGTAGCATTATCGCTATAGATGTAGAGACCGGAAGCAGTGAACAGGTCGCGACTGGTATCCGTAATGTTACTGGTTTTGATTGGTCGCCAATCGATAACGATCTTTGGTTTGCCGATTTAGGACGGGACTGGATGGGCGATAGATTACCGCCTGATGAGATCAATCGTGTTGAGCACAGCGGCGCACATTATGGTTTCCCCTATATTCATGCTAAGTCTGTGATAGAACCGGCGTACGACAAGCCTAAAAATCTCAAGATCACGCTGCCGACCTATGAGCTTCCTGCACACGTAGCCCCTATGGGGCTTCACTTTTACCGTGGCCAACAATTCCCGGCTAAATACCATAATCAGATGTTTGTCGCCGAAAATGGGTCTTGGAACCGATCCAGCAAAATTGGCTATCAGGTCGTGATGTTGGAGATCGAAAATCAACAAGTGATGAAGCGCAGTACTGTGGTCAGCTTTTTAGACGGGGAATTTCCCGTAGCCAGACCCTACGCTTTATTAACGGCACCCGACGGTGCTATGTATATCTCAGATGATCTTAAAGGCAATATCTATCGTTTGTTTTATAAAGATATTATTAAAGAAGAGATTGAACCTGCTCAAAAATTGGATACTGAACAATGAGTGATGCGATAGATTTAAGTCTTGATGGCGTAGAACAGATGCCTCTTCGGCGCTTCACGGAAGCCGCCTATCTGAACTATTCCATGTACGTCATTATGGACCGTGCTTTGCCTCACATCGGTGATGGGTTGAAGCCTGTACAACGTCGTATTATTTACGCGATGAGCGAGCTTGGTTTATCGGCTCAATCTAAGCATAAGAAGTCGGCACGTACGGTCGGTGATGTATTAGGTAAATACCATCCACATGGTGATAGCGCTTGTTATGAGGCTATGGTATTGATGGCCCAGCCATTTTCTTACAGGTATCCATTGGTTGATGGTCAAGGAAACTGGGGAGCCCCGGATGACCCTAAATCTTTTGCCGCTATGCGTTACACCGAAGCTCGTTTGTCTAAATTCTCCGAGGTTCTTTTAAGTGAGCTGGGGCAGGGGACGGTCGATTGGGGCGTGAATTTTGACGGAACGATGAAGGAGCCATTGGTTCTGCCATCTCGTTTACCGCATATTCTACTCAATGGTATTACCGGTATTGCCGTGGGGATGGCGACGGATGTCCCCCCCCATAATACACGTGAGTTAGTTGCCGCCTGTATTGAACTGCTCGATAATCCGAAAGCGGATTTAGCCAAAATAATGGAGTTCGTTCCTGGGCCAGATTATCCCACTGAAGCCGAGATTATTACTCCCAGCAGTGATATCAGTAAAATTTATACTACGGGTCGAGGTTCGATTAAAGCGCGAGCCGTCTATAAGGTTGAAAATGGCGAAGTGGTCATAACGGCGCTTCCTCATCAGGCCAGTGGTGGTAAGATTCTGGAGCAGGTAGCGGCTCAAATGCAGGCTAAAAAATTGCCTATGGTTGCCGATCTCAGAGATGAATCCGATCATGAGAATCCTGTTCGAATCGTAGTGGTTCCCCGATCTAATCGAGTCGATTGCGACCAGCTAATGGCTCACCTGTTTGCAACTACAGATTTAGAAAAATCTTTCCGTGTAAACCTGAATATTTTAGGTCTGAACGGGCGTCCACAGGTGAAGGGCTTAAAGCAGATCCTGACCGAGTGGTTGGAATATCGTTTCCTGACGGTGACCCGTCGCGTTCAACATAGACTCGACAAAATATTATCGAGATTGCATATCCTTGAGGCCTTGATGGCGGCCTTCCTGAATATCGATGAGGTGATTGAGATTATTCGTTATGAGGATAATCCGAAAGCCGAATTGATATCGCGGTTTAATCTTACGGATATTCAGGCCGATGCCATTCTCGACCTGAAGTTACGACATCTGGCTAAACTCGAAGAGTTTAAGATCAAGGGTGAGCAGAGTGAACTTGAATCCGAGCGCGACAAGCTGCAACTGCTGTTGAGCTCAGACAGACGAATGAAGACGCTGATTAAGAAAGAGTTGATTAAAGACGGCGAAACTTATGGCGATGATAGACGTTCACCACTGGTTGAACGTGGAGAGTCTAAGGCATTAACAGAGCAGGAATTAGCGCCTGTTGAAGCCGTGACGGTCGTATTGTCAGAGAAAGGTTGGGTTCGCTGCGCTAAAGGCCATGATATCGATGCGAAGGCATTATCTTATAAGTCCGGAGATGGTTTCCTCTGCTCGGCTGCGGGGCGCAGTAACCAACCTAGTGTGTTTATTGGTTCAACGGGGCGTGCTTTTGCGACCGAGACTCACACCCTACCCTCGGCAAGGAGTCAGGGCGAGCCGATAACGACCCGCTTTAATCTGTCACCGGGTGAGGTGATGGAACATGTATTGTTAGGCGATGAAGATAAGTTCTACCTACTCGCTTCAGATGCTGGCTATGGCTTTATTGGTTCCTATAAGGATATGATATCACGTAATAAAGCGGGTAAAGCCCTGTTGAGTCTGCCAGCCAATGCTAAGGTCATCGTACCTCAGATAGTCGATAAGTCGAAGGCGGAATCGATACTGGCGATCACCAATGAAGGTCGCATGTTGTTATTCTCTCTTGAAGCCTTACCTCAGCTTTCAAAAGGTAAGGGTAATAAGATCATCGGTATTCCTAGCGAAAGATCGAAGAGCCGGGAAGAGCTGTTATCGCACTTGCATGTGGTTCCTGAAGATACAGCGGTAACACTCTGGGCTGGTAAGCGTAAATTAACGCTAAAACCAAGCGATCTGGAACATTATCGAGGAGAGCGTGGTCGCCGTGGGGCTAAGTTACCTCGGGGCTTACAACGTGTCGATAGTGTTGAGATAGGTGATGGCACTCAAGCCATAGAAGAGTAGTTGAGTCACCCGTAATAAATAAAAAAGCTGCCAATGGCAGCTTTTTTATTGGGAGTACTTAGCGACTTACTTAGTGGCTTATAGCCTAGGGCGGCTTAGGAATTTAGGCAACTTCGTAATAGTTAGGCTCTATGTCCAACTGCCTCTGAATGATCTGGCTTGCCATTCTGGTACATTTTCCACATTGACTGCCTACACCTAAGCGCCTTTTAACATCAGCAAGAGAGATATCTCCCTGGCTAACGGCTTCTTTGATCTGTGTATCAGTTACTGCGTGACAAAGACAAACGTACATTAATAAGCCTCCCAAATTCGATGATAAGAGTATAAATGAAAATGATTCTCAATGCTAATAGCTGGTAGTTATAGTTTACTGCTAAAAAACTTGGTGTGTGTTATTAAAAAATGTGACAGAGGTTCATTTTTAGTCGAAAACTGGAAATAGGCAGCTAATCTCAAAGCATTTAGTTGAGTGCATGAATGTCAGTTTGCGGGGGAGGGCCATTGGGTTTCACTGAGGTAAAGGCACAGAGTTACAGCCGCAAGAGTCGTCCCATGAGCTGTAACTTCTGAACGAGAGTTCAATAACCACGTTGAAAATTGACCTCATGTGATAGCTGCTCCCCTTTAAGTAACTTATGGTAGTTTTCAGCAAATATCTCAACGACCTGTTCGGGAAAGCTGGGGGCTGCAATATGGGGAGTGATGATGACATTTGGTAATGACCAGATAGGATGCTCCCGGGGCAGCGGCTCTTGATTAAACACGTCTAAAACTGCATTTTGCTGACAATTTGTAGTTAACTGCAGATAAAGCGCATCCAGATCCAGAACATCCCCACGCCCCAGATTAAATAAAATGGATTCAGGCTTCATCAGAGAAAGGATTTCGCGATTTAATGCGCCTCTGGTGTCCGGAGTGCTGGGTAAGATACTGGCGATAATGTCGGCCTGGGCAATGTACTTGGGCAAGTGCGCTAAGGTATTGACTTTATCGAAGCCCTTAGTCGGTTTAGCGCCACGGTTGATGCCGGTGACCTGCATACCAAAATGCTTGGCGGTCTGCGCAAGGTGCTTAGCAATATTACCTGTGCCGAGTAGGAGCAGGTGCTGGCCCTGAAGTGTCTTAAAGCTGCCTGGAAGCCAGATTTTTTCAACCTGCTGTGATTTATATTTCTGATGCTCTCGTTGGTGAGCCAGCAAGTAGCCAAAAAGGTACTCACTCATCAATGGGCCAAAGATGCCCCTCACATTTGTGAGTCGATAGTCCTTCCTCTGGCGCGGCTTAACTAATGCGTCGACTCCGGCCATTGTTGATTGCATCCAGGTAAGCTTTCTACCATGGGGCAGAATAGGGGCGGCAAGCGTTGGCTCGGCAAGCCAGATATCGGCTTCAACTATGTTTTGTGGATCATCATCCAGTAAGATGAGTTCAGGAAGACGACATGAGGTAAGCAGGTCTCGATAGCGATCATTTTCGTGGGTCAGTAATAGTAACTTGTGTCTCATACACTCTCCCTTTATTCTAAAGTCGACTATTTTTATGGATCGTACAATGGAACAAATTATTTCAATACTTCATCAGGTTGGAACCTGGCTCTATCCTTGGCTTAATGAAATCGCTACCGCTATCGTTGCCTGTACTCTTGTTGTGTTTGGGGCCGATATCAATCGCTTCTTAAGGCGAAAGCTGGCCTCTCGTTCCTTTGTGCTTAGAACGTTAGCTTTTGTGTTGGTCAATGCATTTGGCTATGGCTTACTGATTATTTCTGTTAGCCCGATACTTGCCCGAAACATGGCCAGCTTGCCTGCTCACTGGTTACTGTTTGTGGTTATCTTCATCTTTTTTATTATTGGTGCCTGGGCGCAAGGTAATCGCCAAGTTTAGTGAGACTCAATGAAATTGTTATAACACTAGTTTAGGTTGGAATGTGCTGATTGTGTGAACATTTTCGTTAAAAGGCATCGATATCGGCGATACACTCAGATGCGCACGTTAGTATGAAGTACCGAGCTTTTTCATACTCGGCTGAGAAAATATTGTTATCTAAGCCTGTGCCAGTGTTTGTGTCGCCTTATCCGGATAATTGGTAAATATTCCATCTACTCCCATTGTGTTTAGCTGATGAATATCATCGGGATGGTCGACGGTATACACGAACACTTTTAATCCTTTCGAATGGGCATCATCGACTAACTCGTCGGTAATATAACTCAGGCTTAAATGGATCGAATAGGCATCGAGCTGTGTTGCTATATCGGTAGTATTGAGGAGGACCCCCTCTATCAGTGGAGCGATAAACGCCTGTGGATACGAACGGCGAAACTCCTGTAGAAATCCATGGTGAAAGGATGAGATCAGTAGTTGGTCGGCCCGGAATCCCAACTCTTTAATCAGTTTGGGGTACAGGGCAATAAAGGGGCTCAGGCATGTTATCCCCTTTAATTCGATATTGACGAGGCAGTTTTGTTTACTCAGATAGGTCATCACCTCCCAAAGTGTCGGGATGGGTTCACCGTCAACAGAGAGTGTTTTCAGATACTCTCGGCTAACGTCACTGATGAGCCCCGTTCCACTACTTTTATGATCGAGTCTTCTATCGTGATAGACATAGAGTTCCCCCTCGACGCTATGAATATCAATCTCTATCGCCCTGGCCCCAAGCTCGATAGCTTTTTTCATTGCAGCGAGCGTATTTTCCGGGGCGTAACCACTTGCTCCTCGGTGTGCAAAAATAATCATTAGGTTCTGATAAGTCCTTGAGCGTCTTTGTTTTGGCTATTGTTTATATGTATTTCTAATTGCGGGTAAGCCAGTTCCAGATTGTTTTCATTTAACTTTTTACTTATCCGTTTATGTAACTTATGACGTAATGGCCAGCGTGAGTTCATATCCTTTGCGTATGCTCTGACTTCGAAGTCTTGAGTGTGTTTGCCAAAACCGGCAAACCAGACCTCAGGTTCGGGTGTATCCAAGGCATCATCACACTCCTTTACCGCTTGATATAATGCGGCTTCGACGCGGGCCGGATCTGAGTCTCTTGCAACAGAAACGTACACAGTGACACGGGTGATCGGATCCGATAGTGACCAGTTGATCAGCTGCTCGGTAATAAATGCCTTGTTGGGAACGATAATCTCTTTTCTGTCCCAGTCAATAATGGTCGTGGCTCGAATTTGAATTTTGCTCACAGTGCCAGTGAGATCTCTGATGGTGACGGTATCGCCGATACGTACTGGTTTCTCAAAAAGAATGATCAAGCCTGAAATAAAGTTAGCGAAGATCTCCTGAAGACCGAAACCTAAACCTACCGATAATGCTGCGACCAGCCATTGTAGTTTAGACCACTCCATTCCGAGAGTTGAGAAACTACTGAGAAGGCCGAAGAAAACCACCAGATAGCGGCTGACTGTGGTTATCGCAAAACCTGTGCCTTGAGTCAGATCGAGCCGTTGCAATATTACAAGTTCGAGCAGACCTGGCAAGTTGGTGGCGATCATCAGTGAGAAACCGACAATGATAAGCCCTAACAGTAACGACTTTAACGTGATAGGTAGCTGCTGCTCGATGCCATTTATCACTGAATTACTGGTCCAGAGAGTTATCCCGTCAAGCAGAGAGAACAGAGCCGTATGAGTCTGGGTCCATAGGCCGATTAAACTGACGAGAAAGGCCAACAAGAGCAATGAACGCACTAATCCCAGAGATTGGCTGGAAATGGTCTCTAAGTCGACCACTGGCTCTTCATAAGTATCGAGAGAGTCATTTGTATTCTGGGGGTCTTCACCTCGTTCTCGTTGCGAGAGGATCTCGGCTCGTCGGGCTTTTGCCCGATCGAAGGCAATTCTACGACGCTCAATCAACATCCAGCGCTTTATCAACTGGTAGAGCAGCATAAACCCTAATGAGAGTAACAGGGATAACTGCAACTGTAACAGCATCTGAAAGGCGGTGTAGTAGTAACCTCTGAATGCAAGCACCGCACAAACGGGGGGGACGAGTAAAAGAATGGTCCATAAAATACGTTGAATAAGCTTCTTATTCTTACCATCCTGATGGTAATGATGCTCTTTCTTAGACAGTGCCAGAATATCTTTATAGAACCAAAACAACATGATGCAGAAGATAATGAATGCGCCTCTTCCGATGCTGTTGCGTAGCACCGAGTTATCGATAAACTCAGTAAACCCCATGATGCCGAAGAAAGGTATGGCCATCAGTGTGAATGTTTTGAACCTGAGCTGGCCCTCGCGAATGATCGCTTTTTCACCTTTGAAGTGGCTGATCAGCAGTCCGCGATCGAGTGCCAGTAGGTAAGTAAAACGATAGAGTAGGTAGACTAGTCCAATAGCTAATACTCCCATACCTATAGCTGAAACCATATTTTGGCTGGAGTAGTACATGATTAAACCTGCGGTGATGACGGGCAGTGGCTTAATGATGCTGTAGGCCAGCGAATTGATAAGGGCTCTGTAGGTATAAATAAATTTATCTTGGGTTACATTCCCCACGAACGTCTCATCTTGGGCCATGGCGGCTTTAAACTTAGGTGTCAGTATATCTTGGGCCACGAGACAGAGTACTAAGAGTATAATCCACCAAGACCAGAAACCACTTCGCTCTGTGAAGGAGTTTGATAGATCGATGGAGGAAGTCTGGTGAACCAGCCATTGTGTGCTCTGGTAGAATTCAGTGAACCACAATTGTCCGATAGAGTTTGCATTTGGGACCCAGAAGAGGTGTTCGTTCAGGGTATTTTTTAAGGTTAAATGCTGTTGGCTCAACTGCTCGTAAATAACCCTTAAATCGCCCAGTTCACTCAAGTAAAGATCATAGCTCTGTAAAAGCTGAGTGATTAATGCATGCTGAGAATCGAGTAATTTATTCTGTATGCTGGTGAATGAATCTTGAGCGAGTAGCTGCTGCCCGTTAAGGGTTTGATCTTGTTCGAGTTGGTATCTCACCATTCTTGCATTGGCAATTTTATTTTGTAGTTTTTCTTGGTTTGGCGGGTTAGGTAATGTTTGCAGCATCTGCAGAAAGCGTTCGCCAAAAGCCGAGTTGAGTTTGATCCACCCTATCTGTTGTTGAATATTTGCCAACTGCTTTGCTTGCTGTTGATATCGGTTTTCAGATTCCTCTTGCAGCTTTACCGCCAAATTGGTTTCGTTTGTCAGGCTTTTTAGGTCAGAGGCATAGTTTTGATTTATTGAGCTTAGCTCTTGGGTGAGAGGATCGTTGTCCGTCGAGGTTTCAATAAGACTTTTAGCAATTGTAGCATCTGTTCTCTTTTGGCGTTGCAGGGCCACAGCGCTGTTGAGTGCTTCAATCAGGTTTTCTTGTTGGGATAGCTGTTTTCTAACCAGCAACACCTGTTTCTGATTGAGGTCTATGCGTTTTTGACTGCTGGCAAGTCCAGCTTCAAGTGTTCCTAAGGTTTGAACATAGAGCTGACGCTGTGCCTGAAGGACAAGCTCTTCTCCGCTAGGTGGCTGACTAAGTTTATGTTTCTTACTTTGGGAGAGTGTTTGTCTGGCCGAACTTATCTTGCTCGGCAGCTGGTTATGCTGCTTAATTAAGTCCGTTATTTTCCCATTGAGATTGGCTTCAGTCTCCTTTAATTCCGATAGCCTTAAATAAGCGAGAGAGGCTTGTTGAGTTAACCCCTGATTTTGAGACAAAGAGAGAGGGGGTTGAGCTTGAACGAGTTGATGTTCAATACTTAGCTTATGAGTCTGATAGTTATCGATCGTTTCTTGATAGCTCTGTGCAAGTAACTTCTGCTCTTCGGTCGCACGTGTTAAATGTGCAAGTTTTTCTTCAACCGAAAGATTTTGAACTGTGGTTTGATTTATTCCAAGATGTTTATTAAGCCCAAGAGGGGAGTTGGCATCGGCAAAGGGAATGAAGGTGAATGCTAAGAGCAGTAAAATTAGTCGCATAGTTTGATGCTGGCTGAGAGAAGAAACTGAGGTATATTACCAAGTTATTAAGATAATAGTATCGCAGTACAAGTTCTTTTTTATCATTTTGAACTCAGTGGTATTTCAGAATCGACTCTGTTTAAATCATTAGCCAATAGAAGTTAATGAAAAAGGTCTTAGTTAGTTTGATTTTCTATATGAACGGCGACTCCGTCGGGTCTCAAAAATTGCGGTAGCGACGACGAGAAACCCTCCTAGAATGGTTTTAACTTCCAGGTTTTCACCAAGAAACAACAGGGCCAGTACGGCGCCATAGAATGGCTGGAGGCAAGACACTAAACTGACGGTTTTCGCACTTAACTGTCTTAATGCCGATGTAAATAGCGTATGGGGAATGGCAGTAAAAACAATGCCTAACAGCAGTATTAACCCCCAAACATTTTGTTCTATAGTGTTGAGCTCAACGGTATGCCAGGGAGCCAGGAAAACAGTGGCGACTGCAGTTTGGTAAAACATCGCCTGGGGACCGGAGTAAGCAGAGAAATATTGCTTATGGAGTAAGTTGCGCGCAGTAAAAAATGCGGCAGATAAAACGCCCACTGCGATGCCTAAAGTCACATCATTACCCAGGTTCGCTTCGGGTATGAGTAAAATGACACCTATGAGTACCGTGAAACCGCTGACAACATCGACTCTTTGAATTTTGTTACCGGTTATTATCGGCTCGATTAAAACGGTCATCACAGGGTAGGTAAAGAAAGCTATCATGCCGATGGCGATGGATGAGAGCTGCATGGAGGCAAAGTAGGTAACCCAATGCAGGCTAACCACTATGCCTAAGCCCAAGGCAATCAGATAGTCTCGACCAGAATTTAATAACAGCCGGTGTTTACTTGCCTTAACAATGAGTGCGAGTACCAATGCTGCTATAAAACACCTTAAAAGGGTGATATCTAATGCACTCAGGGGGATGAGTTTGGAGAAGAGGGCTGTGCCACCGAATAGCAGCACAGCAAGGTGTAGTTCCAGTAAACCTGATTGTTTTAGTTGTGAAGCCTGGTTCATTAGTCCTCTATTTTTGCAAATGGCTGCCCCATTCGAGTGACAGCTTTAGGCGCTACATCCTCGGCGAATTCATCAAGTGCATCTTTGGCAAATAGCATCACTACTGTGCTTCCAAGCTTGAAGCGTCCCATCTCATCACCTTTATCGAGAGTCAGCGCGTCGGGTCCTTCTGTTGGATAATCCCAGGTAAAGATCTTTTTGCCTGTCGGTGGTGTAACGGTACCTGCCCATACGGTTTCAATACTTGCCACAATGGTTGCGCCGACAAGCACCATGGCCATAGGACCTATTTCTGTTTCGAACAGCGCGACGACTCGCTCATTTCTGGCAAATAAACCGGGGACATTTTCAGCCGTCAGTGGATTGACTGAAAACAACTCTCCAGGTACATAAGTCATTTTTGACAAGGTACCCTTAATCGGCATATGAATTCGGTGGTAATCTTTTGGCGCCAGATAAATAGTTGCAAAATCACCATCTTCGAAGCGCTTCGCATCATCAGCTTGATTACCTAACAGTGCAAGTGATGAATATTCATGTCCTTTCGCTTGAAAAATTTGACCACCTTTGATTGGACCACACTGACTTATTGCACCGTCCACCGGATGGACAATGTAGTCTTTGTGATCAAATAGGGGGCGTATACCTGGTTTAAGGGCGCGAGTGAAAAAATTATTAAAAGTCGTATAAGCCTCCGGCTCACTCTGTGCCGCTTCGCTCATGTCGATTTTATACTGCTTAATAAACCACTTAATTGCAGCAGTGGTGATGCTACCAAGTTCTGCAGCCGCCAATTTACCTACTAGGCGAGATATTAAGTGTTTTGGCATCATGTATTGCAGTGCAATTTTAATTTTGTCCACGTTTACTTCCCTTAAATATTAATGAGCTGCACTCTTAATCGTCAGAACTGGCTCTGAAATGTCGAGCATGACGCTGTTCATCTAAGCTAGCGATGATTTTGTGATAGTTGTTGTATCTGTCTTCTGCAATCTTACCATCATTAAATGCTGCTGTTATTGCACATCCGGGATCGTTCTTGTGCTTACAGTCTCTGAATTTACAGGTTCCAAGATAGTCCCTAAACTCAATGAAGCACCATCCTACCCGCTCTGCGGGAAGGTGCCATAAAGCAAATTCGCGAACACCCGGAGAGTCAACAAGATCACCACCGCTGGCAAAATGAAGTAACTTTGCCGTAGTCGTTGTATGTTGGCCTAAACCTGAGTTTTCAGATACATCACCAATTTGTAACTCCGCATCCGGCATCATGGCGTTGATCAATGAAGACTTGCCAACACCGGACTGGCCAACAAAAACGCTGACTTTCTCATTTAGCAGCTCTTTTATCCCATCCACGCCGAGTCCAGACTTACTGCTGACCTGATAGACGGGGTAGCCAATATTTTTATAACGCTCGAGAGCCGCCTCAACCTCAGGTCGTTCCTCATCAGTAAGGAGATCGATCTTATTGAGGATGATAATGGGGGAAATGCCGGTGTCTTCAGCTGCAACAAGGTAACGATCGATAATCTGAGTCGTGAAGCTTGGTACAACGGAAGATACTATCAATATTTGATCGATATTGGCTGCAATGATTTTAATGCCATCATACATATCGGGACGAGAAAGAGAGGAGTGGCGTGGGTGAACGGCTTCTACGACACCCGCTATCCCCGTTTCTGTATCTTGGGATAGTCTTACAACAACTTTGTCGCCAGTCACTAAACTTTGAATGTTTCGACGCATATTACAACGTACAACTTGACCGGATTCTGTTTCTATATCGGCATGTTGACCAAAACGAGATATGACAGTTCCGAGCTGTTCTGGCCCAAGTGAACTATCCTGTAATTCAGAGGCATTAGAGCCCGAATCTTTCCGTTGTAGTCTTTTCTCTTGATTGGCCCGCATACGGCGGCGTTGGCCTTGACTTAGGGGTTTTTTTTTACTCACAGATTAGCCATCTTAAATAAGGTGATTTAGTGTTGCTTAAAAAAGCAGTATGATACACGGTCTTAAACAAAAAAGCCTGAATTTAGGCAAACCGGAACAATAAGGCAGATCTATGGCTGCAGATGCAAACAATCTCATATGGGTAGATTTAGAGATGACTGGGCTAGATCCTAGCGTCGATAGAGTCATTGAGATTGCAACAATAGTGACAGATAAAGAGTTAAACATTCTCGCAGAGGGGCCTGTCATCGCCATTCACCAATCTGAAGAGCAGCTTGCCAAAATGGATGACTGGAATCAGAAACACCATGGTGAGTCAGGTTTAGTTGGTAGGGTTCGCGCAAGTAAATATAGTGAAGAGCAAGCGGTCGCAATGACGATAGCGTTTCTTTCTCAGCATGCCACCAAAGGCGACTCACCTATGTGCGGGAATAGCATAGGCCAGGATAGACGCTTTATGAATAGATATATGCCGGAGTTGGAAGACTACTTTCACTACCGAAATATCGATGTGAGTTCAATAAAAGAGCTCGTTCGTCGCTGGAAGCCAGAATTAATGAATGGTTTTACTAAGCAGGGAACTCATCAAGCATTGGTCGATATTCAGGAGTCTATAGCAGAACTGCAGTATTATCGGGCAAAAGTATTTAAAATTTGACCAATCAGTCAGTTTATTTTCAAGAAGGGGTTGCAGAGAGATGAAATTCTCATATAATGCGGCCTCAACTTTACGGCTTCCCAGTTTACTGGAGTTCTACAGAAGTAAAGTTTTGCGACATTAGCTCAGTTGCTAAAGGTGAAGAACGATACCTTAGGTGATGATGACAGCAAGGGTTGTACGAAGAAAAATTTGCGACATTAGCTCAGTTGGTAGAGCGATACCTTGCCAAGGTATAGGTCATCGGTTCGAACCCGATATGTCGCTCCAAATTACAACTTAATGGTTTACCAAAGCCTTTAAGAAAAGTTTTATGCGACATTAGCTCAGTTGGTAGAGCGATACCTTGCCAAGGTATAGGTCATCGGTTCGAACCCGATATGTCGCTCCAAATTTAGAAAATTGAAAGCGACATTCGCTCAGTTGATTTACTCGAAAGAGTTGATACCTTCTTTTTGCCAAGGTATAGGTCATCGGTTCGAACCCACTCTTTATAAAAAGAATGGTCGCTCCAAATTTAAAAACGTTTTGAATACGCCAAATATTCGAAACTAAAAAGTTTAAAGCGACATTAGCTCAGTTGGTAGAGCGATACCTTGCCAAGGTATAGGTCATCGGTTCGAACCCGATATGTCGCTCCAATTTAAAAGATTGAAAGCGAGCTTCGCTCAGTTGATTTACTCGAAAGAGTTGATACCTTCTTTTTTCCAAGGTATAGGTCATCGGTTCGAACCCACTCTTTATAAAAAGAATGGTCGCTCCAATTTAAAAAGATTACGCGACATTAGCTCAGTTGGTAGAGCGATACCTTGCCAAGGTATAGGTCATCGGTTCGAACCCGATATGTCGCTCCAATCTCTTTCCTGATTCAAATTCTCCTAATTTCAAAAGATTATACGACATTAGCTCAGCTGTGTTCGTAGAAAGAGTTGATACCATCTTTTTTGCCAAGGTATAGCTTCTCGTTTAAACCAAGTGCCGGTTCGAACCCACTATTGTTAAAATCGAAGGCTCGCTCCAATCTTCCTCTT
>PJEL010001532.1_pt1 | contig 23035 bp, 19 predicted proteins | sample 1853271 | NCBI WGS metagenome assembly PJEL01 (sample SAMN08108733, study PRJNA415343) | Invertebrate metagenome, whole genome shotgun sequencing project. | host: Globobulimina | place: Sweden: Gullmar Fjord | collected 2015-08
AGGGGAATTTGCAGCGCGAAACCTTAATCTGGAACTAGGCATGTAGAAACTTAAGGGGAGTATGGTGGGACGCGGGTTCGACTCCCGCCGCCTCCACCATTTTTTTCTTTTTATTTAAAGGGGTTGCCAGTTTTGGTGGCCCCTTTTCCGTTGGCCACTTTATTGGGAACATTGCAAGTTGCCACTAGCAATTAATTCTGCTTTATTATTGTAAAAAGTATGCGATACGGTTTTCTTAAATAATAAAGCAGAATCATTTTTTACCCTGTAGAGCAGTTTAATCTGAATGTCTGCTACTGAGCCTTCTTTTTTTAAGTTGATCAAAAAACTCTTGTGGCGAACTAGCGCTATTCGATTCTCGTATAAACTCAAAAGGTTTTTTATATGTTTTTATTTGACCTGGGCCAATTTCAACAACAGAGGTAAAGCCATCATTAGTTATAATGGCTGTTTCGTTTCCAATATTTTGTACCTCATATTGAACTTCTAAATGAATCTTTTCCCCAATAATTTCCTTTTTAAGATAACTGTTTTCGGCTTCAAATATTTTCGGCTTAATAGTTAGGTGAGGTAGTCCTTCTTTGGGTATTTCACTTTGCTTTTCAGGTTGCCCAGCAATAGTTATGGTCCCTTCGCTATTTCTTTTTGTGAGTAATTTTTCTTCTGATTCCATAAACCAAGTATGAGGGGCTGCTGCTGTGACTTTGAAAGAGCAGCTATCTTCTTGGAAGTGCCTAAGCGGGTATTTTGAAAATTTTCTATAAATAATTTTGTTGACTCTTTCATTGGCAAAATGCTAAATAGGGTCAGGTGGTTGATCTTATTTGCGGAAAGTGCCGATAAGATCACAAGCAAAATCTTAATTTGGGGAGCTTATGAAAGCAATATCAACTGAGCAAGTTACCAAAAGACTAAGTAATGATAATCCGTGGTGGCAAACGAAAAGAGTGCCTGAAATGTTTTCTAAGATGGCCCATCGCCCTTATCTTGATCTACTTTATCCACAGATTGTTGATAGGTCTGTTAATCGTGCCATTGTTCTTATGGGGCCACGGCGCGTTGGTAAAACGGTTATGATTCATCATGCAATTGATCAACTAATCAAGAAAGGGATTAACCCCATTGACATATGTTACGTTTCAATAGATCACCCAATTTATAATGGATTGGGACTTGACGATCTCATGGATAAATACTCAGAGACAACAGGCACTGATTATACTAACAAAGAGTGCTTTTTCTTTTTTGATGAAATTCAGTACCTTAAAGAATGGGAACGTTATCTAAAGACAATAGTTGATCGCTACCCAAATGTTAAATGTATTGTTTCTGGCTCAGCAGCAGCAGCCCTGAGGCTTAAAAGTACTGAGTCAGGCGCTGGAAGATTTTCAGATTTTTTGTTGCCACCGCTTACTTTTCACGAATATTTATTTCTGCTTGGTAAATCAGATCTTGTTTCTGTGACTAAAGGCGAAAATAAATTAAATGTTTTTAAAGCAAAAGACATCCAAAAATTGAATGAGCAATTTGTTAAATACATAAATTTTGGAGGGTACCCAGAAGTAATTTTTTCAAAAGAGATTCAAGAAGACCCAGGTCGTTTTATTAAAAATGATATTATTGATAAAGTCCTACTGAGAGACTTACCTGGATTATATGGTATACAGGACATTCAAGAACTTAATTATCTTTTCACAACATTAGCTTATAATACTGCTAATGAAATATCTTTAAATGAGCTTTCAAAGGGATCGGGCATAGCTAAAAACACTATAAAAAGATATATTGAATACCTGGAAGCAGCCTTTCTCATCAGACTTGTAAATAGAGTAGATAAAAACTCAAAAAGATTTAAAAGAGCAAATTTTTTTAAAGTTTACTTAACAAACCCATCAATTAGATCTGCATTATTTTCCCAAGCTAACGAAGAAGATGAGTTTTTTGGATCGCTGGTTGAAACGGCATTATTCTCACAGTGGTTTCACTCAACAACAACGCTATATTATGCTAGGTGGAGTAATGGAGAAGTCGATATTGTCAGCCTTGACCCCAAAGAACAAAAAGCAAATTGGGCAGTTGAGGTTAAATGGTCGGATCGTTATTACAAGAATCCTAAAGAGCTAAAAAGCCTGATAACTTTTTGTCATGCACAAAACCTGAATAGAGCCCTTGTAACAACAATTTCAAAAGAAGGTTCCAAGGTTAGAGAGAACATAGAGTTAAGATACTGGCCAGCGAGTTTGTATTGTTACACTTTAGGATATAATATTGTTGGACATCAGAAATCTCCTTCAAATCTCGCATAAAAATATGAGCAGGTGCTTCAGCTAAGGATAAACGATTTTGGTGTCTGATATTAAACTGTCTATTTGCAAGCGCTTGCAAATGAACAGTGGAAAGCTATGGTATGCCACGAGTTGGCCACGCAAAAACTAACTAGTTGATATTAAAAAAGAAAACTATATGGAACGCGGGTTCGACTCCCGCCGCCTCCACCAATTGACAAGTTAAAACCCGTTTCTCTGTGGTTCGCCACCGGGTGACGGGTTTCCCTTTTTTCCTAACTGAAAACGATGTTATTTCAATGTATTATGGGATATGATCTTTTTTGATGGTTTGGTATCTCACCGGATGGTTGCCGCCAAGCACCCGCACTTCGAACTAAAAATCGATCACAGGAATTGCGAAGTAAAATTAAGATCCATTTCCGTGAATGATGTGGTAATTATGTCGTGGTTGCTTGTAGTTAAATAATTCGCAGGAAATGGCTTGCGAGAAAGGTCTTTAGAAATTTGATAAGCAGACAGGTTTAAACAGTGCGATACGGCTGGCTGACAGATATACACCTGGAATTTTTGGGTGAGCGGGAGGCTCGGGTCTTTATAGAAGATTTGGCTGGTCAGGATATTGACGGGCTTTTCCTGGGTGGAGATATATCGACTGCTTCCCATCTGGATTTTCATCTGCAACTTTTCGAGAAAATTTTCCAGCGCTCGGTATATTTTGTTCTGGGCAACCATGATTACTATGGCGGTGCAATTGAAACGGTCCGGAAAGCAACCAGGGAACTGTGCAGTAGGTCCAGCTTGCTTCACTGGCTGCCAATGGCAGGGGTAGTTGAACTTTCTCTGGATACCTGCCTGGTGGGGCATGGTGGCTGGGCAGATGGCAGGCTTGGTGATTATGAAGGATCCGGGATCATGCTCAATGACTATCTGAAGATTCGCAATTTTGTGCAGGCAGGCGGTGTCGGTCGATTTGCCCTGCTAAACAGCTTGGGAGATCAGGCGGCAGAGTATCTCCAAACCATCTTACCGGATGCCTTGGTCAAATATAAACGTGTCTTTCTCCTGACCCATGTTCCGCCGTTCAAGGAGGCCTGCTGGCATGAAGGGGAAATATCCGATGACCACTGGCTCCCTCATTTTGCCTGCAAGACGGTGGGTGATGTTTTGGAGAAACTTATGACTGAGCATCCTGATCGGCAATTGACAGTCCTCTGTGGCCATACCCACAGTAAGGGATATGTTGAGATTCTGCCGAACCTGCAGGTCAAAACCGGTATGGCAGAGTATGGTAAACCCGCGATTCAGGAAATTATTAAAATAGGCGAACATTCACTTCACAAGTGACCTGACAAGCAAAGTAGATGTTTTAGGCTGTAAATCCGAACATCTCTCGTTGTTCCTGCCAGTCTACCTGAAAGGTTTTGGTCATCTTGGCCAGAGACAGACCGCTTAGTCCTGATAACGAAGCAGATTCAGCAAAATAATATACTTTTTTCGAAATGCTCATGAATTATGCGGGCCAGGAGAGGAAGAGAGAAGGGATGAAAACGGGAAGCGTAAAAATTGTTGATCGGGTCTCTGCCGTGGAGGCGATAAAAAGATTGGACGAGGAGGACCTGCTTTTCTTGAACCGGCTGATCGTTGAGCGGTTGAAACTGATCTCCCAGGCCCGAAGCACCTCTCAGATGGCCGTCTTCCATATCGGCGATCTGGTCAGTTTCCAAACCCGGGATGGGCGGGAGATTCGGGGAGTGGTGCTGCGCCTCAATAAAAAAACGGTCAGTGTTGACACCAGCGACGGTCATCGCTGGAACGTGGCGCCTGGCCTGCTGCGGCTGGAAAGGGCGGCGGGTGAAGGGTTGGTCTTTTGAAGATACGGGGATACCTGCATGGATACCGATGACTTTTCCGAGATGGCTTATGATCTTATCGTCCAGGCCTTATTGGTTTCTGATACGTTGAAAGTGGAAATCGGGGCGATGAGCCGAAACTATAATATCGTGATAACCTCTGGCTGCTCGGAGGAACAGTTACCGGCAATATGGCCAGAGTTCGCAAAAGTGATACCACGGAAGGATGAGGAATAGATGTGGACAAAAAAACGAAATAAACTAATCGCTCATGGCCCTGAAAAGCTGGCCGATGCCCTGCTTGAAATGGCCAGCCATTATGATGAGGCCGATGAACTGGTGGAGAGGCTGGTGGCCACGCCTGAGGAAAAGGTGAAACGGTTCAAGGCCAAACTCAATGGTCTGAAGCGATCACGCCGATTTATTGACTGGCGGGAGGCCGGCGGTTTTGCCAGGGAACTTTCCGGGCTGCTTGCTGATCTTGAAGAGGGCGTGGAGGATGGCAAGACCGGTGTGGAGCTTACGGCCCGCTTTTTTGAATGCGACCGGGCGGTTTTTGAGCGTTGTGATGATTCCAGCGGCATGGTGGGAGATGTTTTCCGCCATGATGCCGGCAAACTTTTCGCCCGCTTTGCCGCAGAGTGCCCGGACAAAAAATGGCTGGGAAAACGAATTATTAAACTCTTTGGCGGCAACGACTATGGGGTCAGGGACTACCTGCTGGAATCAGCGGCCAGGTTTCTGCCCGAGGAGAATCTCCGTGGACTGGCTGACCAGTTCTGGCAGTTGGCGGAAGAGGAAAAAAACGAATATCAGCAGCGGAGCTGGTATGGAGGGGTGGAAGAGTTGGCAGATCAGCTGGGCGATGCGCCGTTGTTTGAAAAGGCGCGGCTGGCCGCCTGGGGTGAGCCGGGTACCGCAGCATGTTTGGATATTGCTTCAGTTTACCTGAAGACTGGAGAGCCTCAGACCGCCCTTGCCTGGATAGAACGGGATAAGGATCCGGGCTCCTTTCAGGAGGACAAGCGTGATCAGCTTCTGCAGGCCATATATACGGAATTGGGTGAATCAGAAAAGGTCACGGAGATTGCCTGGAAGCGCTTTCGCAGCCATCGTTCTGTTCGCAGCCTGGATGAGTTGTTAACGATAATCGGAGCAGAGCAAAAGGAAACGGTTATTTCCGAGCAGGCCGGAGAGATTCTGGCGGAAAAGAGATTCAGCGGCTCAAACGCCGAGTTTCTCCTGCAAACCGGCTGTCTTGACCAGGCCGAAAACTATCTCCTGCAATCTGCCGAACAGTTCAACGGTGATTTTTACGGCTCTATCCTGCCTCTGGCTAAAGATATGGAAAAGGCGGAGCGCCATCTTGCCGCCTCCATGCTCTATCGCGCCCTGCTTGATTCTATCCTGAAAAGAGGGCAGACCAAGACATATCCCCACGGCATCCGTTATCTGAAAAAACTTGACACTCTGGCCTCAGCTGTCAGTAAGTGGCAGCAATTTTCCAGTCATGAAACTTACAGGAAAGAACTCAGGCTGGCACATGGCCGTAAACACAGCTTCTGGGGGAAATACGACAAGTAAGCTACATATGTAAAATGATATAACCGATGCAGTTTAAGCAACAGCTACAAGCAGGTATATTAATTAAGCGTTATAAGCGTTTTCTGGCAGATGTGGAACTTGCAGACAGGAGCCGGCTGACGGTCCACTGCCCCAATACCGGTTCCATGCTGGGCTGCAGCGAGCCGGGCAGCCCGGTGATGATTTCACGCTCAAAAAACCCTGGCCGTAAGTACCCGTACACACTTGAAATGGTGCGGTCCGGCTCTGCCTGGGTGGGGGTCAATACGTCGCTGACTAATAAACTGGTGCGCGAGGCCCTTGAAAATGGAGTTGTGCAGGAATTTGGCAGCGATCTTGAAATATTACAGGAGGTCAAGACCTCGGAGCATACCCGCCTTGATTTTCTCCTTGCGCTAAATGGCAGGAAAACCTACATGGAGGTGAAAAACTGTTCATTGGCCGAAAACGGTATTGCCATGTTTCCGGATGCGGTGACCGCACGAGGCACCAAGCATCTTTTGGAGTTGGCAAAGTTGCGGGAACAAGGGTATGGGGCAGCGGTTTTTTTCTGTGTGCAACGTACTGATGCGGATGTTTTTTCACCGGCCGCCCATATTGACCCAGTGTATGCTGAAACCCTGGCAAAGGTAGAGAAAATAGGTGTATTGGTCCTTGCGTACCAGGCAGATATCGGTCCGCTGGGTATCAAAATTGCCAGAAAGTTACCCATCCGAACAAACAAACCTTAAATGGTGCTGCTTGTTCTCCTGGCAGAGTTTTTGTAAGGTTAGGACTATGGAACAGAACATAAAAAACAGGAAAAAGGCTGTTGTCCTGTTAAGCGGCGGCCTGGATTCCACCACTGTGCTGGCTATTGCCAGGAAGTCAGGGTACGAGTGTTATTGCCTCAGTTTTCAATACGGCCAGCGGCAGCAGGTGGAACTGGTCAATGCCAAGGCTAATGCTGTCCAACTTGGTGCAGCAGACCACCTGATCCTCAACATTGACCTGGACAAGATAGGTGGGTCTGCACTCACAGCAAAGATTGAGGTACCCAAGGATCGCTCAATTGAAGAAATGGAAGCAGTCATTCCCCAGACATATGTACCCGGCCGCAACACCATTTTTCTGGCCTATGCCATGGCCTGGGCAGAAGTGATCGGGTCCGACCAGGTGTTTATCGGCGTCAACGCCCTGGATTACAGCGGTTATCCTGATTGCCGCCCGGCATATCTCAAGGCTTTTGAAAATCTGGCAAATCTGGCCACCCGGGCCGGCATTGAGGAGAAACGGTCCCTGGCTGTTCAGGCGCCCCTCCTGCACATGACCAAAGCAGAGATTATTACAAAAGGGTTGGAGCTGGGAGTGGATTATGCGACAACGCACAGCTGTTATGACCCGGGCCAGGATGGCATTGCCTGTGGTGGTTGTGATGCATGTCTTCTGCGGCTGAAAGGTTTTGCCGAGGCCGGTGAAGTTGACCCATTGCCCTATAAGAAAAGAGAGAAATAATGGGCCAGCATCCGGAATCGACAGTAATCGGTCAGATCGGGCAGCTTTTTATGGTGGGGCTGCCGGGATTAGTGCTGGATGACTCGACAAAACGCTTGATCGAAGAATTCCAGATTAACAATTTTATTTACTTTAAGCGAAACGTTGAGTCATCGGCACAGCTTCGCCAGCTTTCCGCTGACCTCCGCATGGCCTGCGCTGAAAACAATCTTGCTCCGCCGCTGATCGCCATAGACCAGGAGGGCGGGACGGTCGCCCGGCTGCCGCCGCCGTTTATCCAGTTCCCGGATGCCAGGATACTGGCAGATCCAACAAATCCGGAAAAAGCTGTGGCTGACTATGGACTGACCTGTGCCCGGGAACTCCTTGATATTGGCGTGAACATGAACCTGGCTCCGGTGTTGGACGTCTGCGCAACAGGCAAAAATTTCTTTATGGAGCGCCGTGCACTGGGAGGCATCCCTGAAAAGGTCGGCAGGCTTGGCAGCATCATTATCAAAACAATGCAGGATAATGGCGTTGCTGCATGCGGCAAGCATTTTCCTGGACTGGGTGCTGCTACGGTGGATCCGCATTTAAAGCTGCCCCAGGTGGCAAGATCAAAGAAAGAGTTACTGGCCATCGATATTCCTCCCTTCCGGGAAGCGATTAACTCGGGTGTGGCGGCTCTCATGACATCACACACGATATATCAGAGCCTGGATGCCGATAATCCTGCCACCCTATCAACATCTATTCTTATGGGTATGTTGCGCAAGGATATCGGATATACAGGGATGGTTATTACCGATGACCTGGAAATGGGGGCCATTGAAAACGAGGGAAGTATAGAACAGGCAGCTAAGCTGGCCTTTCAGGCCGGCGCCGATATCTTGCTGATTTGCCACAGCCATGACAAGGTGATCGCAGCATTAGGCAATATTGTTGAAACAGCACAAAGAGAGCCCGAAACGGCGGAAAGAGTAAGGCAGAGTTTAGAGCGGTTAAGCCTGGTTCGGCGGAAGTTTGCCAGAGCCTAGGCCGTTATAGGTGATTCTGCCGTTGCAGATGGTCAGGACAGCCTTGCCCTGCAGTTTCATATCCAGGAAAGGCGAGTTGTGGCTCTTGGAAACAATACCTTCCTCATTATAGACAAAACGTTTTTTGGGGTCGATGACCGTAATGTCGGCATCTTTTCCCTTTGTCAGGGTTCCTCCCTCAACACCAAGGATTTTTGCCGGATTAATGGACAGCAGTTCAACCATCCTTTGTTCAGTGATCGCTTTTTTACGGACCAGGGCCAGGGTCAGGGGCACGGCAGTTTCAAGGCCAATGATGCCATTGGCCGCCTGGTCAAATTCCACATCCTTTTCAAGCTGGGAATGGGGCGCATGATCGGTTGCAATGGCATCAATGGTGGAATCGCGGAGCCCGGCGACCAGCGCCTTGATATCTTCCCTGGTGCGTAGCGGCGGGTTCATTTTTGCGTTGGTGTTGTAGCCGCTGACCGCCTCTTCGGTGATGGTAAAGTAGTGGGGTGTTGTTTCAGCAGTAACCGGGCATCCCTTGCTTTTGGCAAGCCGTATCAGGTTGACTGATTCCTGGGTGCTGATGTGGGCAATATGGACGGCAATGCCGGTGTACTCAGCCAGGGCAATATCCCGGTAGATCATTATTTCTTCAGCAACATGGGGGATTCCCTTCAGCCCCATGCTGGTGGACAGAAAGCCCTCGTTCATGACGCCGTTGCGGCTCAGTGCAATATCCTCGGAATGGGAGATAACCGGCAGTGCAAAGTTGCTGGCATATTCCAGGGCCCGCCGCATCAGCTGGCCGTCCAATACCGGCATACCGTCATCGGACACTGCCACAACGCCGGCCTCCTTCATCTCCCCGAATTCGGCCAGTGAATCGCCGGCCGAGCCTTTGCTTATGGCGCCCACCGGATATACCCTGGCATAAGCGTTGGCCGCCTTTTCTAAAATAAACCTGGTAACAGACTGGCAATCATTTACCGGTTTGGTATTCGGCATGCAGGCCACTCCGGTAAAACCACCTGCGGCTGCGGCCCGGGTACCGCTCTCAATGGTCTCCTTATGCTCTTCGCCCGGTTCCCGCAGGTGTACGTGCATATCTATGAATCCTGGTACGATCCATTTTCCTGTCAGGTCAATGGTGATGAGGTTCTTGACAGCCGGCGCCTTTTGGCGGGCAGTGAAAAAGGCTTTGATTTTGCCATTTTCTACAAGCAGGCTGCCCTTTTTGTCAATTTTGTTGACCGGGTCAATGATTCTGCCGTTTTCCAGCAGGATTGCCGGGGATAAGCTCATTGTCATTCGCCTCCCAGTACGAGGTACATCAAGGCCATGCGGATCGCTACCCCGTTGGTTACCTGGTTGAGGATGACCGAACGGGGTCCATCCGCCACGTCGGTTGCCAGCTCCACCCCTCTATTGATCGGCCCTGGGTGCATGATAATGGCATCTGGTTTGGCCGCCTCAAGAACCCGTCTGTTTATCCTGAAAAAGGACGCATATTCCCTGAAGGACGGGATCAGCGGATCTTTTTGTCTTTCTTTCTGGATCCGCAGCGGCATCACCACGTCAGCTTTGTCAACGGCCTCGCTGAGCGAGCTGCATACCTTTGCACCCAGCTGTTCAATTTTTTTCGGCATCAGGGTTGCAGGGCCGCAGATAAACACCTTGGCACCCATTTTGGAAAAGCCGATGATGTCGGAATGGGCCACCCGGCTGTGGCTTATGTCGCCGATGATGGCCACCTTCAACCCGTTTATTTTTCCCTTGTGCTCTTTTACTGTCATGAGATCGAGCAGCCCCTGGCTGGGGTGTTCGTGGGTGCCGTCACCGGCGTTGATCACCGGGGTTTGGATCCTCTGAGCCAGGTAATGGGGTGCCCCGGAGCTTTGGTGCCGCATGATAATGATATCAGGCATCATGGCCTCGATATTTTTTGCCGTGTCGGCCAGGGTTTCACCTTTGGTGGCGCTGCTGGTCGAGGCGGAAATATTGAAGGTGTCGGCACTCATCCGCTTGGCGGCAATATCAAACGACAGCTTGGTCCTGGTGCTCGGTTCAAAAAAAAGGGAAACCACTGTTTTGCCGCGCAGGACAGGAACTTTCTTTATGGGGCGTGATGATATTTCTTTAAAGGATTCGGCAGTGAGAAGTATATGATCAATATCTGCCGCAGTGAGAAGGTCAAGGCCGAGTATGTGTTTGTGCGCAAAATGATGCTCGGTGGTCATGGTGATCCTTTTTTGAAGCCATAGCCATTCAACTCATTATATCTAAATACGTTATTGGATAACAAGACAGAAAAAAAGTCAAGCAAATGCAACAGATTTATGCGGATTTCATTTCGAATTAATATCTTTTGCATGTGTCGCATCACTAATGTATCAAGTCTCCAATCCTGTTCCAGCGCACTGAGTTGTTTTCTTTGTTCCAGGACCAGTAAAAGATAAAGGCCTTGCCCTTCACCGCTTTCAGATCGACAAAGTTCCAGAACCTGCTGTCGTAGCTGTTGTCGCGGTTGTCGCCCATGACGAACAGGGATCCCTCTGGAACGGTAACCGGCGGCATATTATCTCGCTTCTGGACATTGCCCGGAATGATCTTGTTGTCAAGAAAAATGGCATACTTTTCATCCTGAAGCTCATTATTTACATATACCTTTTTATTCTTAACCTCAATGCGGTCGCCGGACACACCGATGACCCTTTTGATGTAATCCTGGGAAGGATTTACCGGGTACTTGAAGACAACGATGTCTTTTCGTTGGGGCTGCTTGACCTGTATCAAGGTGGCGCCGGTGAAAGGGTTTTTTATGCCGTAAATGAACTTGCTGACCAGTATGTGATCGCCAATCAACAGGGTGTTTTTCATAGACCCGGAAGGGATTTTAAAGGCCTGGACCACAAAGGTCCTGATAAAAAGAGCAAGAAGCAGCGCAATGAGAATGGCTTCTGCATACTCACGGACTGTGGATTTGCGTTTAGGCAAATTGGTGTCGTCAGTCAACGGAAAAGCTCCTTTCCAGCAGCGTCAGCTGGTAGAATATTCGTGAAAATCCGACCATTTATAATCCAAAAATACTGAAAAAACAAGCAGGATTAAAGCGTGCGAAGCATTATTCGAAAGCTGTGCAGTTTTTCATCACACTTCTCCGTGATGTTCCTTAACATGCCTCAACTATAGTAAATATTTTAGTAATTTTTAAGGCGGCTGTTAAGAAAAAGGCAATGTAAACTTAATTTGCAGAAAAGGCTGATCTCGGTGTTTCTCGCAAACACAGTTTACCTGCAGGCCAAGAGATCAAATGTGGAGAGTTTAACAGAATAAAGCCGCAGGCCAAGCATATGTATTTCAGCTAAACAATCATTTGAAAAACGATAAAGGTGCGAGTTAAATGCATATTAAATCAATATGTTAAGCTTGGGAAAGAGCCAAGAGAGGCGTCTTTCATTCGTTCTTTTAGAGGGATTCCTGCGGTTGGCTGAGGATTATTAAGACCAAGCTGGCACAGTATTTGCCTGTACGATAAATGTTGCAACTAGATTTTATGGGATGCAGTCCCTGTAAAAAGAGACAAAAAACACTATATTATAGAAACTAAACAAAAGCAGAACAGAAGTCATACGGAACTTAAAGGAAGATTATTTTTTATATTTAAAACGGCCTGTTGTCTATATTTATCTTGACAATACTACAATTTTATGTCCTCTAATGGGTTAATATTATTTGGTCTCAATAGTAGGCAAAAATCGAAAAGTTTATAAATTCAATTGCGCTTTGTTGGAGTGTAGGGTTTGATGCATCTATTAACTAACCGTAATAATAAAACTTATCATTAGGTGAACTATGGGCGGTTTGCCTCTTTCCAAACCAAAAATACCAAAAATCAAGCTGGGCCTGAAAAAAAAGGAACAGTTTCCGATTGGCTTAGATATTGGTTCGCACGCTGTTAAGATGTGCCAGGTTGCCAAGACTTCCAAAGGGTATAAACTGTTAAGCCTCGGCAGCGCAACGCTGCCCGAGGGGGCGGTTGAGGACGGCATACTCCAGGAGCCCGAGGCCGTAGCCACTGTAATTTCCACCCTGCTAAAAAACCTCAAGGTAAAAGAAAAAAAGGCGGCAATCTCGATATCCGGTTATTCCGTTATTGTCAAAAAGATCAACCTGTCGCAAATGGAAGACAAGGATCTGGATGAGTATATCCAGGCCGAGGTTGGGCAGTATATCCCCTTTGACATTGAGGATGTTTACCTGGATTACCAGAACCTCCATACAAATGACGAGGAAAGCGACCGGACAGACGTTATGCTGGTGGCTGCCAAGAAAGAGGTGGTTGACGGCTACCTGGCCATGCTGCAGTCAGCCGGCCTGCGGGTTGTCATTGTGGATATTGACGGCTTTGCCCTGGAAAATATCTATGAAGCTAATTACAGCCTGGATGAAAACGTTGCCCTGGTAGATATTGGCGCTACCAAGATGAGCATCAATATTGTTTCCCAGGGAGTATCAGTGCTGGCCCGGGATGTTGTGGTCGGCAGCCGGCAGCTGACCGACCAGATCCAGAACCGGTTCGGGGTAAGCGTTGAAGAGGCCGAGGGGCTTAAAATCGGCTATGAGCCTGTTGAAGAGAAACAAAAGGACCTGGAAGAGATTTTTGTTAACACCTGTACCCAGTGGGCCCTGGAACTCAAGAAGGCCATTGACCTTTTTTATACAAATAACCCGGATATGACCTTGAATAAGATTATTCTCAGCGGTGGCGGCTCCCGGGTGCAGGGACTTGACCAGTTTTTTGCCGAAGAGATCGGGCTGCAGGTTGAGATTTTTAACCCCTTTAAGGCAATTAACTCGGACAGCAAAAAGATTGACCAGGAATACCTGCGGTATATCGGCCCGGAAATGGCGATATCCTTTGGCCTGGCAATAAGGCCATCAGAACTGTGAGAAAAATATGATCCGCATAAACCTTCTTCCAGTCAGACAGATCAAGAAAAAGCTGCAGGCACGTAACAATGTCATCGGCTTGGGGGTAACCCTGCTGTCCGTTCTTGTTGTTCTGGGTCTGGTTGCCATGGTTCTCGGGTTCAAGGTGGGTGATCTGAAGGCCTCAATCGGTGAGCTCAACAAAGAGAAGAAAAAATACCAGACGACCATTAACCAGATCGAGAAACTGAAAAAAGACCAGGCCCTGCTGGAGACCAAGCTGAACATGATCAGCAGGTTGAAGTCAGGCTCCCAGTTAACGGTACGGCTGATGGATGAAATGGCCAATCTGGTGCCGTCCGAGCGTCTCTGGATATCCAAAATGACAATTTCAAAAGGCGTGCTGAGGTTATCCGGAACAGCGCTTGATAATGCCACCATTGCGGATTTCATGGAAACGGTTGTCGCCTCGCCATACTTTGCAACCGCAGGGCTCTCCGGCACCTCCAACAAAGGGGTATCCGGCAGGATCCTGAAAGCCTTTTCATTGACCTGCAATATTGTCAATCCGGATGCGAAAGAAGAGCCGCCCGAGCAGGAACAGAAGGGCAAAACAGCGAAAAAATGAAACTTAATAAGATCATAGCAGGGTATGATTCCTTTCTTGAGAAGAGGGTCGTGCCCCTTGATAAAAAAATCATCATCGTCATCTTTGCCGTGGTAATAATTGTGCCCATCGTGGCCTTTTATTTCCTTCATTTTGACCCCAAGACAAAGGAGATCAAGGGACTTGTAAACCAGCAAGTCAAGCTGCGCAAGGAGATCACCGGCGCCAAGGCCAGGGCGGCAAAGCTTGATGAGCATCTGGCTGAGATGGAGGAGACCAAACGTTTGTTTGGCGAGGCCTCAGTCCTTCTGCCGCAGAAAAAGGAAATCCCCGCCCTGTTGACCAGGATTTCTGCCCTTGGTACTAATGCCGGGTTGAATATGAGCAGCTTTAAACCCGGCGGCGAGAGAAAGCAGGAATTTTATGCCGAGATCCCGGTGACGATTAAGGTGCAGGGCCCATATCATAATATCGGCACATTTCTCTATGAGGTCAGCAAGATGAGCAGGATTGTGTCGGTCAATAATATCAGCTTGGGGGGTGCTAAAAAAAGCAGAGGTGAAATGCTTTTGGGCTCAGGTATAAATTTGGTCACCTTCAGGTTCCTGGAAGAGTCGGAAATGGCACCCAAAGGCAAAAAAGGCAAAAAAGGGAAGAAAAAGAGATAAATGTTCTTTAAGTCTTTATTAAAAATAGTTTTATTTTTGGGGCTTGCTGTCTTTTTTGCTGGATGGCCGGGTACAGTGGTTTCTGCTGCTGAAGAGAAAGCACCTGCAAAAGAAGAAAAGGAACTAAAATTTACCGAGAAAATGGCGGCAATCCTTTTTGAAGAAAAAGAAGATGCCTTTATCTATAAAAGAGAGGGCAGGTCCGACCCCTTTGAGTCTTTTATAGAAGACAAGGTGGTGGCCACGGCCATGTCGGTTGAAGAGCTTACCGGCATGCGCAAGTTTGAGCCCGGACAGCTCACTGTCGTTGCCATAGTTTTGCGCCATGATGACCGGTTTGCCATGGTGCAGTCGGCCAACAACCAGGGTTATATAATTCGTGAAGGGCTGCTTCTGGGCAGAACAGGTGTGGTTGAAGCTATCGCCCCGAATAAAGTTGTTGTGAAAAACTATACCTATAATTTGGCTGGAGACAGGATTTACAAAACTGTCGAAATGCTTTTGAAAAAAGAGGGGGAAAGATAGCAATGACCCATAGGGTGAGCTTTAGAAGAATTGTGCTATGGTTTACGGCGTTGCTTTTCTGTTTTTCTTTTGCTGCGCTGAATATGGCTAGCGCAGCGGCTGAGCAGCTAGCTTTTGCAGCGCCGGGACCGTATGCCATTACAGGGATAAAGACCACTCAGTCGGCAGATGGTGTTATCCTCAGGGTAAGTGGCTCTGCGCCGCCGACCTTTACCATGTATGAGTTGTTTGAACCCCAGAGGATCATTCTTGACATTGCTGACGGCTCGTTCGCCGATTCACTGGGCCTACCCATAAAGCCCGGAAAAGGGCCGGTTACCCAGATTAAGGGGCGGGTCCTTGATGATAAGGAACCGGTTATTGTCAGGCTGGAGATGTTTACCGAAGGTGAGGCTGCCTATACAGTTGAAAGAGACGTGAATGACATCCTGATATCTTTCAAAAAAGAAACAACAAAGGTCGTTGCCAAAACACCTGCCCAAAAGGCCCCGGTTATTAGTGCCCAGGTGAAAAAAGCGCCGGTTGCTGAAGAACAAGTAGAGCAGGCAGCAGAAGCGATGGAGCCTGTGGAAGAAATTGCAGCAGCGCCTGAAGAACCGGCAATGATGATGGAAGAGTCACCGGCACAACCACCGCCTGCCATGCCGGCCCCGGCCAAAGTCCCGGCCGCAGAGGAGGCCCTCCTGGCCGATTTTGGTTATGCGGGCTATGACAAACAGGCGATCACGGTTGACTTTTATAAGATTGACCTGCATAACGTGTTCAGGCTGTTCGGCGAAATAAGCGGCATGAACATAGTTATTGCCCAAGGGGTTGGCGGCACGCTCACCCTGGCCCTTGACAATGTGCCATGGGATTTTGTCCTGGATGTGATTTTGAATCTGAAAAACCTGCAGGCCATTGAACGGTATAATACACTTGTTATAGCTCCCCAGGGAGCAACTTTTGATTGGCCGGAGCGGCAGGAAGAGGCAATCAAGGTTAAAAAGAACAAGGCAATTATCGTTGGAGAGTCGTTAAAGGTGACCCGGACAATGGAACTGTCGCCCGAGGTGCTTGATGCCCAGAAACTGATGCGCCAGGCGCGGGCAAAAGAAAGACAGGAGGAGTACGAGGATGCCTTGGAACTGTATGAGCAGGCATATGCTAAATGGCCGGACAACGGTAAGCTTGCCGGTCGTCTCGCCTCCATGTACCTGGTCCACATGGGCATGAATGCCAAGGCAGTCTATTACGGCAAGACCGCCCTGAAAATTGATGCAAACGACAGGGACAGCGCATTGTATACCGCCATCGGCCTGGCCAACATGAAAAGGCTTGCCGAGGCCAAGGAGTACTTTGATCTGGCGGTCAGCGGTCCCAAGCCGGCCAGCGAGGCGTTGCAGAGCTATGCCATGTTTGCCGAGGAAAACGAGAACTACTTGGAAGCGTTACTGCTTTTGGCGCGCCACGAGGACCTGTATGGCGATTCTTTGGAAACTATGATAGCCCTGGCCAGGATTCTTGACAAAGAGGGCAACAGCGATAAGGCAGCAGCAGAATACCGGGCCATTTTGCTGTCAGGCTACCAGCTGCCTGCTGACCTGGCGCGCTACATAAAAGGACGGCTTGCTTTAGAGGCTGCTAAAGAGAAGGGCCACCAGTAACAATAAAAAACTGTTAAGGAAAATATTAAATCTTTTGATCAGGTCTACTGGTTAGGAATTTTTAAGAAGCTTTCAAAAAATAATTGCAGGGAAAAAGTCTATGCTTGCTAAAAAAAGAATATTACTGGGCGTATGCGTGACAACGTTACTGCTTATGTTAACGGGCTGTGCTTCCACATCGACGCAACAGTCAGCGGACACGAGCGGTCCTTTAATCACTGAAGAGGCTATTGCAGGCGAACCCCGGGAGAGCGCCACCGAGCCGGTCCAAACTGAGGCTGCAGCGCACCCTGCTCCTGCCATGGAGAAAGAAAGAGCCCTGCCGGTGCGTTTTCAAAAGCCGTCTTATTTTGTAAGTGATTTGGGCGCTGATGAAAAAGGAATGGCTGAAGACGAAGAGCTGTCAATGATGGTTGGTGCCGACATAGCCACTCTGGCAGGCCCGGCTACCCTGCGTGATATAATGAAACAGCTTGCCGGCCTGCATAATATGAATATCAGCTGGGCCAGCGATGTTGACCAGTATGCTTATGTCGATGCAGACATACGGGCAGATGAGGACTTCTACACAGCAATTGAAAATATGCTGCGCCAGGTAGATTATTTTCATGAAATAAAAGGAAATACCATTGTTGTAAAATTTAAGGAATCCAGAAAATTTCATGTGGCTCTGCCCCCACGCATTAAGGGCTCCTCAACTATAAATACCAGCGGCGGCACATCAACAAACGTGGAAGCTGATACGACCAGGTGGGACAGCATCAGGAGCAACCTTGACCAGGTGCTTGATATCTGGGCCCAAAGATATAAACCGCCGCCTTCTGCCAAGCCTTCTGATGATGAGGAAGAAGAAACGAAATCCCAGGGCGCCACACTTACACAAACTACCAGCGGTTTTTACTCCGTTGACCCGTCACTCGGCCTGATTACCGTCACCGCTCCACGGCCCCTGCTTGATAAGGTTGAACTGTATATTGATAACCTCAAGGAGGAGATGTACCGACAGATCACTATTGAGGCCAAAATCCTCGAAGTGCAGCTGAACCATGACAACCAGACCGGTATTGACTGGAGCGAACTGCTAAGCGGCAGTGCTTTCAATTTTACTGCTACTTTCGGTAAAGATAGTCAGATTTACAATAACAACAGCTTTAACCAGTTTGTAGATACCATTACCCTCGAAGCCAAAAACTTTTCTCTGGTACTGGATGCCATGCAGGAATATGGCGACACCAGGGTCTTGGCCAATCCGCGGATCAGTGTTATGAACGGCCAGCCGGCGACCATCTATGTGGGTGATAATGTGACCTACATCAGTGAGGTTGAAACCACAACCGATGAGGGGACGGTAACAACCTCTGCGACAACGGCCCAGGCTGTATCCGGGTTAAAGCTTGAGGTGTATGCCACCATCATGGATGACGATGAGATCATCCTCAGCCTCATTCCCATGATTTCCCGACTGACACAGCCCATTGAATACCGGCAGTTCGGACTCAACCAGATCGGTCTGCCGGAAATTAGGGAAAGAACAATGAACACCATCGTGCGCCTGAAAGATGGCGAGATGCTGGTGGTGGGTGGCATGATTACTTCTGTTACCGATAAGTCAGGCAATAAGGTAATTGGACTGGGCAACATTCCGGGACTGGGTAAGGTTTTCGGGACCCATGGAGACTCAAGCTTAAGGTCGGAACTTGTTATCCTGTTAAAACCTAAAATTCTATAACAAACGAAAAACAAAAATAATTTTTATTTAAAAAGCATCAATAGCGAATCCAAACCGGAAGGAGATTCCACCATGGCAGTTCAAAGAATGTTTCTTTACGGGTTCATAGCGTTGCTCGTCAGTGGCTGCGGCTCTGGCCAGTCCGTTACCGAAACTCTCCACGTTCCAGACACATCATCGGCGCCAACAGTTTGTGCTACTGATAAAACAGTAGTGGTGTTGCCGTTTGCTGATTATTCCTCTGGCGACGGCGTTCTATCTGTCTACGAGAGGAGTAGAAGCGTAACTGAGTCACTGACTGACCAGTTCGTTGCCAAGGGCTTTAAATTGCCGGTCCAGGAAGACGTCACCCAGTATCTGGTTGATAAGAATATTATTCAGATGGCTTCAAATGTAGTTTATAGTTCCATTGAAAAGGAGCTGAACTGGGAGTGGCATCCGGAGGTAAAAAAAGAGATTCGGAGCTGGATCGAGGCTGACAAAGCAACCAGTTCAGCAAATAGTGGGGCGGATTCAAACCCGCTCGCCGCGCCTGGAACCCACGCTTTAGATAAGCGCAGCGTTGCCAAGATCGGCAAGCGATTTAATGCCGAGTATCTGGTGCGCGGCAGGATCATCCAACATGACCTGCAGAGTGAGCATACCTGGGCGATGAGCAAAATAGGTATACTGCCGTTTTTCGTGAAAGGCACCAAGCAGGCGGCCTTTGGATTTGCCAAGTCAGAGGAATATGACAACCTGGATGCCATAGCGCTGTGGGGCCTCGCCGGTGCAATTGTCGGTTACAATGCCGGCACGCCGGTGGATGATAAGAAAACCAAAACCGTCCTTGACGGCAGTGACCTGATTACCAAAACATCCGGTGACAGCAGTAACGCGGATACCTGGAATGCAGCGATCTGGGGCGCTGGTGCTGCGACAATAGCCCACCTCGCCATGCAGAGCGGCGTCACGCCGGAGGCAGTGGTGCAGCTGCGCATCTGGATACAGGATACCTCTTCGGGTGACGTAATATGGACGAACAGGGTAGAGGTGAGAGTGGCGCCGGAATCTATCTATGGCGACAAGCGTTCCAAAGAAATGTTTGAAACCGCTGTTAATAATGCTGCGACACTCTTGATAGATGACTTCTGGAATAAAACAAAAGCAATAATGTAGGGTTGCCCGGCTATTGACAGGTTAAGTCAAGAGACTGTATCGGCAAACCCGTAAAATTTGTAACGATATTATAGAGGGATTTCGATGGAAGTACCCGCAAAGTTTAAATCGGCATTGGTTGGCCTGCGCTACTCATTGTTGGCTTTTTTAATTGTAGCAACATCAGCCTTTCTCGTTTCCTGTGGTAACACCTCATCAACTAAAGTTACCAAGGGGCCGGACAATCTTACGATCACGCTTTCCTCGGACACCACGCATCCCGGTGAAGAGGTTACAGTGTTGGTCACCGTTATCGATGATAATGGTGATCCCATTGAGGGGCTTACCGTCGAATTCTCACTTCCACAGAATACCAGCCAGGCATTTCTCAGTGCGCTAAGCGGCATAACCGATTTTAACGGCCAGACAACGATTACGTATACAGCCGGCCCGACTTCCGGCGGCAATGATGTATTAAACGCACATATCATTATCAGATCGAATGGCATAAAACTTGAACTAGATGCTAATGCGACAATAGCAGTGGATCCGACCCTGATCGGCTCGTTAACAATTAGTACTGGGGCAACCTCTATAGTAGCTGACGGTACCAGCAACACTGCAGTCCGTGCTACACTTGTTGATGTTAACGGTGCTGCGGTCGTCGGAGAACCGGTTACCTTTACCACAACACTTGGTACCATAATTGGTTCACCCGCTACAACAAATATTGATGGTATTGCCCAGGTTACCTTAAGGGCCGGCACAATAACCGGCACAGCCTTAGTCAATGGCAATGCAGCCGGCTTTAGTAATAATCTGCAGGTTCAATTTTTAGCAGGCTCTCCTGATGAAATAAGTATAACTGCATCGCCATCAACAATTGCACCGCTAGATACATCCACCGTAATCGTCACTGTTCTGGATGGCAGTGACAATCCGGTGGCAAATGAAACCATCATCTTCTCAATTGATGATAACGAAAGCGGCGGCAGCTTTGCATCTCTGACAGCGATAACAAATATTAATGGCCAGGCTGTGGTAGACTATACAGCGGGCGCAGTAGAAGGAACGGATGATATCCGTGCCAGAGCTGCCAGTAACGGCATATTCGATACAGAGGATATACTCGTCGAGACTACTACCGGTGCTGTGGTTGTCGGTTCATTAACTTTAACATCAGGTTCCGCTTCGCTGCGGGCAAACAATATAGACTTCACCACGCTGCGTGCTACTGTTCTCGATACCGGCGGACAACCGGTACAGAATCGCGAAGTTTTCTTTTCCAGTACCCTGGGAACGATTAACGGCTCTCCTGCACTAACAAACAGCAACGGTATAGCCCAGGTCACCTTGAAGGCAGGCTACATTGCAGGTATTGCAACGGCCTACGCCCAGACAGGCGGCTTCAATGCTCAGGTTGACATACCCTTTACTACCGGGGCACCTTTTCTTGTTGACATGACACCAACGCCTTCGACAATTTCACCGCTGGGCACCTCAACGGTGTTCGTTACGGTGGAAGATTCAGCAGGCAACCGGATACCGGGCGAGACAGTTATTTTCTCTGTTGAGGACAACAATACCGGCGGTAGTTTTCCCGTCCTCACAGCTGTAACTGATATCAACGGTATGGCAATAGTCGATTATATCGGCGGTGGTATTGCCGGTACCGATGAAATCAGGGTCAGAACCGCCAGTAACGGTAAAGATGATACAGCCTTTGTGACCGTGGACTTGAGTGCTGCAGTTATACAGAGCGTAACTATATCGGCCGGCGACACTGAACTGATTGCCGACGGCACCAGCCAGATTACCGTACGGGCACTGGTGTTAGGTGTTAATAACCTGCCAGCAGTTGGGGTGGAGGTTGTCTTTAGTTCAACCCTCGGGACATTCCCCTTTGGCGATAGTGAATTTACAGATGCCGACGGCCGTGCCGAGGTTCTCTTGAGATCCGGCACTGATGTCGGTATTGCCACGGTAATGGCTTCGACCGGCGGCTTCAATGACACGATTGATATCCCATTTGTGGCGGATGAGTCTAATACCCTGACAATCACAGCTACACCGACAACAGTTATTCCTTTGGGAACAACTTCTGTAGCTGTTGAACTGCTTGACTCTTTCGGCAGCCCGGTTGAGGGTGAAACAATTATTTTCTCCATTCCAACCAATGAAAGCGGCGGCAGCTTTTCGGAACTCACAGCTGTAACCGACATCAATGGTATGGCGGTTGTCCAATATACTTCAGGAGCCGCCGGCATAGCACCGATTCTTGATACTATTCGGGCCCGTTCAGCAACTGATGCTGATGTGGATGATACACAGGTTATAACTATAGATGACACCAGCACAGCCCTTGCCGGTTCCCTAACCCTGGAGGTTAATGATACCATCCTGAGGGCAGACGGTGAAGGAAACACTGCCCCTGGGTTACCAGACAGGACACAGTTAAAGGCAACCCTGTTGGATACAAACGGTGACCCGGTACCAGCAACGGAAATAATTTTTACAACCACCCTGGGGACATTTTCCGGGGCTTCTCCTTATGATACAGATCCCAATGGTTTAGCCACCTTAGAGCTTATAGCCGGGGAAACAGTTGGCACGGCAGTTGTCAATGCCTATTTCGGCGGTTTCAATGCCCAGGTTGAGGTTCAATTTGTCGCCGGCCCGCCGGCTGGCCTGACAATATTGGCAACGCCGACCACCATTAGCCCGCTGGGTACGACATCAGTACTTGTTACTGTGGTTGATGGTGCGACCACCCCCAACCCGGTAGAAGGCGAAACGATAATTTTCTCCATTCCAACCAATGCCAGCGGCGGCAGCTTTGATTCACTGACTGCAGTCACAGATGTAAACGGCATGGCTGTTGTCCAGTACACGGCCGGTTCCAATGATGATGTATGGGATAATATTGCAGCCAGGACGCAAAGCGATGCAGGGGTGAATGATGATGAGGATATCCTGGTAAGTCCTGCCGCTGGAACTAATGTCAAGTCACTTACACTGACATCTGCGGAAGACACCTTGATTGCTGATGGAGTAGTGACTCCTCCTTTTAAGTCACTTTTAAGAGCCACTCTGTTGGATTTAGATGACAATCCGATATCGGGTGCGACAATAATTTTTACAACCACCTTGGGTGATTTTGCAACCACTCCCGCGGCTCCCTATATAACAGACGTGAATGGTGTTGCTTCAATAGAACTGGAAGCCGACAGCACCCTGGGCATTGCCACTGTTAATGTTTATTACGGTGGTTTCAACGACCAAGTCCAGGTCAACTTTGTTGCCGGCCCGGCAGATGATATTACTATTGTTTCTCCTTCCGGCGCTCCTGCAACAGCAGTGCCGTTAAGTACACAGCCGGTGCTGGTATTGGTGGAAGATGCAGCCGACAACCCTCTGGAAGGCGAGACGGTTCTCTTCTCCTTTGTTGATAACTTCAGCGGTGCAAGTTTTTCTGCCCTGAGTGCAGGAGGGTCATACTGGTACTGGAATTCCCACTCTCCCAGGTTTTATAACCTTGACCTTTGACCTTGAAGGTCCTGGAATACTTACT
>PJEL010001533.1_pt1 | contig 23020 bp, 17 predicted proteins | sample 1853271 | NCBI WGS metagenome assembly PJEL01 (sample SAMN08108733, study PRJNA415343) | Invertebrate metagenome, whole genome shotgun sequencing project. | host: Globobulimina | place: Sweden: Gullmar Fjord | collected 2015-08
TCATCAGGATTCTGGGTGACAGTCTGGTCTGACCGTCATGACGTCGACGTCGGATGCATGCATGCATCAGACAGACGTCTCTCTCTCTCTTGGGCTAGCTATGGGAAGATGATATGACACAGAGATGGATGATCGTATACTAGGACTGTTGTTGTAAAATAAATACTATTATTTTCATATGTATCATCATGATGAGGAATACGAGCTGTACTACTACTACGAGTACCAATAGAATGTCTGGTGTGTCATGTGGCTGCATCCCAATGGTGTTGGGGAGCCGAATGATATCTTCTCCTCGTGCATGTATGCATGGAACAGTACATACAATAGATGTATATACATTGCATGCTGATATGATGCGTCGAGTTGGTGGTGGTGAGATGCAAGCGTCTACGGTGTGTGGCAGTAGCCCAGTAGGTCCTACAACAGTGGTGGCGGATGATGATGAGACGAGGATTCGTTCCGAAGTGACTCGGAGGATTAAGAATCTTGGGAGGCAAGGGAAAGTGAAGGATGCTATTCAAGAGCTTGCTGGGATGGCGAGGATGGGGGTGAGTCCAGACTGTCAGTCGGCTACTGCTCTGGTGGATGCATGTGTGAGGTCTCGTAAGATGGAGATGGCGGAGAGTGTGTTTGAAGAATTGTTTGGAGAGCTTCTTCAGCCTGATGAAGTGGCGTTCATGGTGATGATTCGAGGGTATGGAGATGAGTATCCACCTCGCTGGACAAGTATTGCGACAGTGTTGTCCACGATGGAGCACTCGTATGGGATTATTCCTACCGTGTTGACATTCAACACGTTGCTGGAAATATGCAGTAAAACAAATGATGAAGAGCGTGGTATTGAAATTATTGACAAGATGCAGGATGGGGGGGTTGAACCGAATGATTTGTCATTTGAGGCAGTGAAGCAGAGGAAATCATTACGTAGCATGTTGAAGAAACTCGTGTAAAACCTATATACATACATACATCTCTCTGTACCTATTCATCATGTTGCATTTTTGCTGCCTTGAGCTTGGCTGCTGTGGCAGCTTGCCCCTCTACGAGATCATACCCTCTCTTTGCATGTGCTTGACGCTGTAAAAACTCGATAGCTGCAGCATTGTATCCCCATGTATCCTTTACAGCCATGAGACGACTCTGAAGTACTTGTCGAAGCTCGAGTAATGTCGACCTTGCTGCTGGAGTGGCCATGAGCTGGTGAAGATGAATCCTGCAGAGAAGGATGGATACTCGTGCAAGGAGTTCTATGTTTGATCCTTGTGTCAGCCATGTGGTACAGAATTGCAAGAGTTTGAGTGCATCCATGAATGGGACGAGAAGAAGAGCTTGTTCAAGTTCACTTCCTCGAACCTTTGCTATTGCTCTCAAGACATAGTCAGAGGGTGACAAGCCCATGAGTAGGGGATTTGGAACATAGTCTGATTCTCTAAATGCATCCCTGGCTTCTTGTATCCTCTCTTCCTCTGCAGCAGCCATGTCAAGAGCTCCGACGATATCATCTGCAGCAGTCACAGTTTCGAGTGTCTTTGTACCTGCAGCGGCAGACGCCCCGTCCTCGGGGGGTTCTTCCTCTCCCAGAGGTCTTCTGTCCGCCGCCTCCAAGTCTTCTTCAAAGAGAGACTCGAGTCTCTTTTCCTTCTCTTCGTCCACGAAGAAGGCTTCTTCCGTCTTTTCCCACCGTCGTATCGACCGGTCATGTGACCCCGTGAGTACAAAATCTCCCAGGGATGATACTGCTAGTGACCATACTTCTCCGTGGTGACCTTGGAGATCCAACAGATGCTCAAATGTATCAGCATCCCAATACTTTACAAGCTTGTCCTTTCCTCCGGTGAAAAAGTAGTGCGTACCAGGAACAAAACCTACCGACATGACACTGTCATCGTGGGCAAAAATTGACTTGTGGCAATCTCCGTAATCAAGTCCCCATATCTTGACATTCTTGTCTGCCGAGCCAGTCACAAGCAACGTGGAGTCTGAGGATACGTCCATGGATAGGACAGGTAACTTGTGTCCATAGAGAGACAGGAAGAATTTGAGTGAGTCTGCAAAGTATATTTTGACTGTCGAGTCTAGTAGAGCAGCCAATAGGAGAGATCCGTTTGGAGTGAATGTGACACTGAGGACATCATCCGTCATGGTGAGAGTCTGTGAACAATCAATAGATAGATGGGATGGGTCGTCCTCGTCTTCCTCTGAAAGAGACCACTCCCAGAATTTTATTGTTTTATCCGCTGATCCGGAAACAAAGCCTGTTCCATCCGGTGCAAGGCAAATCGACCACACAGGTCCATCGTGGGCATCCACCACCTCTATCCTGCTCAGTGAGCCTATATCCAAGATTTCCAATGTTCCCTCTTTCGTTCCAACAATCACGTGCTTGTTTCCAGGAGCGAATACTGAACATAGTCCATACCCTGAATCAATACTACCAATGCATATCCCCTTTGTAGGATTCCAAACTTTTGCGCCTGCATTTGAGGTGGACACGCACAGTGCATCATCAGAACTCAGTGCAATCGACCTCACATCCGAGCGATGTCCCTGTCCATCGATACTTGATACTTTGACAGACTCTTTTCCCTGTTTTGTAACATCCCATACCTCTACAAGATTGTTGGATGTCGCCAAGACAATCTGAAGCAGTGTTTTCTTGCTCTTGAGCAGAGGTGCCACAGAAAAACTAACAATCTTATTCTTGCTTCGGATCGTCTCTACAAGTTCAAGCTCATCCATGGCCTTGACACCTTGATCAATATCTTTGTCATCTGCCTTTTTCTTTTCTTCCTTTCGTTTCTCTCTCTTCTTCCTTCGCTTCTCTGCTTCTTTTGCAGAGCGCACCCTCCATACATCAAGCACCTTTCCAGCGCCTTGGCATACTACATACACCTCTTCACTCGAAGAAACAAATCGACATTTTGCCACCCTATCCCCAGTCGATCGTTTCACAGATTCCATCGCTGAAAGAATAGTACCTTGCTGCTCCACCTTGAAAATCCTCAGTTCCCCATCAGATCCTCCAACAGCCAGCCTTGATGTACCAGGATTGTACGTCAATGACCACAGTTCCCCAGCATGACACATCACGGTCTGCACACAACGCTCCGATTCCAAATCCCATACTTTTACGTGTTCGTCCTTTGACGTCGTCATCAAGTATCCAGCTGCAAACACCAGATCTGTAACTTGCCCCTTGTGTCCTCTCAGTGTAAACAACCCAGTCTCTGATGTCGCATCCCATATCACAATGTCGGTATTTTGTGACCCCGACGCCAATGTACTACCATTCTCTGAATACGCCAGGCACGTGACTGCTCCAGTATGACCATTCAGTGTGCATTCACATTCCCATGACTCTGTATTCCATACCCGGATCTGCATGCACCCCATACAACTCAAACATCCACGTAGAATAACATAGACAAGATAACAACAGTACATACCGATCCATCACCATATCCAACAGCCAGCTGTTCCGATACAGGAGACACTGCCATACACGTCACAGGCCTGCTTTTTCCAACCCCAGCAGCTGGAGCATCCAGAGTACGAAGCTGCACAGTGTCACGAAATATCCGATGATATCAATGCACCACATATGTATATATAGATGTATATGTCGTACCAAAACAGCCTGTTTGACATCCCATACAGCCACACGTTCTAAAGAAGCGGCAAAGAGACATTTTCCATTCTTGGCATGACAGATATCCGACCTACTTGTGATGACTCCCCATGTATCAGCAAGCTCATATCGAAGATATGCTTTCACCATTGCTCTATGTATTTGTTTCTATATGTACATCAACGTGATGTTCAACTCAACAATTCTCAATTCAAGACCATGCATGTCCTAGGACGTCAAATCCTGTTCCGTACGATATTCTTGACGTATGTTTGAGTTTACTAGTATGTAAAACCTATTATTATTATTGTAAAGTAACTTCACGCATGCATGCATGGATACTACATTCTCTGCCATGCTCATATGAGCTGATCAGCTGCAGGACAGATGAAAAAACAGCTACACATAAATACATGCCCAGTGTTTGTATTACAGAATATTCGCAGGTTTGAATATATTAAATCCATTTAATGCCGTAGATATGACCATCCCAGGGATCTGACGATGCCAATGTGCCTCCTTCATGTCCTTTTGACCTGCATGAACAAAAAGCAACTGTGGTGGCAAGTCTTCTGGTGCTGCAACGTTTGAATCTGGAGCCAACGCTGCTTCTTCTTCAGGATCTCTCTCCAATGCAAGGTCCCAGATGGCAAGTGTATCATCCGACGATGTCGTCGTGATCATCGATGCCTCGTATGGACACCATTCTATGGACGTCACAGGGCCGCGGTGATGAGTAAAGTTTGCTACTGGTGTCGTCTCTTGTTGACCTTGCAGATTTCTCAAGTCCCATACCCTCATATGACCATCATCTCCACCAGATGCTAACATGTACATAGTTTCTCGGTTCCAGGAGATGACGTTCACGTCAGTCTCGTGTGCAGTAAATGAAATCATAGGCTTGGAGGTTTCCCTTGTATCCCATATCCGAATCGTCTTGTCCACAGAAGCAGATGCAAAGACAGTCGCTTCCCCCGGAGACCACTGAATATCTTCTACAGAGTCTTCATGTCCCTTGAGTGCACTACCAATAGACCATTTCCCACCTTGAGAAGGCTCCCACACATGAATTTTTGACCTGCAATCTCCACTTGCAAGCCTTCCAGTAACAACCGGAGACCAATCCAGAGCATACCCTTCTTTCGAATGGGTATGCACCTGAAGTGCATTCATCTTGTGTATTTTCTTTGAAATTTCTACCTCTGTATCGCCTTCCTGCACTAACTCCTGATACAACGTGGACACATCCCAAACATGCACCTGTGCCGTATCAGACCATGACGCCACAATACATCCATTCTGCGGCATTGTTCTCACCCGATTCACTCCCCCAGTATGAGCCATTTTCCTCACATGCAGACCAGCATCTTCCTCTTCATCGTCTTCGTCATCATCACTATCCAACATATCGTCATCACTATCATCCCCCCTCGTAGACTCTTTCTGCCCATGCTTGCCTTTGGTCAGGTTTGTCACCCTCATCACCGCCAAGTAGTTCCCCTTGGAATTCCCAGCCTGCGTCCCTGCCACAAAACTCAATGTATGAGGAAACTCTCTCCTAGAATCCCCAAGACTATCCGCAATCACATCAAAACTCAAACTCGGCCATTCCAAAGAGAGAGATGTCATGCAGTCATATGCCGTCAAATCATACTGCAATTCCTCATCCTCCTCCATAGCATCCTCTCCTGGCAACCATACAGAAGGTTTTATCCCTTCAGCTGACTGTTCCACAGGAGTCGTCTCTTTTTTCGCCTGGTGAGCCTTCTTCGCCTGCACATGTGTGATACGAAGATGTCTCAGTCACCCACTAAAAGACAGTCTCTCTGTTGTATATATACCATACCTTTGCAAGAGATCCACTCGTACTAGACTTTCTCCGTCGCACCATGCTTCGTGTATCGTCTGTTGTATGCTATAGTAGTATAAATAAGATGGACTTTGTCAGTGGCATGCCATGCACGACGACGTTGGTATCTTGTTTCGATTCTCCAAGCAAGTGCTACTGTATATAAAAACTTTACATTCTGTATATGTTTATAGCACATAGAATCACCATTCCAACTAAAGAGAACAAGGCAAAGTGATGGAGACTCCCTTGCATTCTCTTTGCAGGATCTCCAGTAGAATATCCTTTGAAATACATCCATCTACCCAATAGATATAGCACTCCTGCACCGGAAGCTGCACGTGGATATGCCAGTCCTGCAGTCAAGAGTAAGCTTAGAAATGTTGGAAGGGTTTCCAAGCAGTTTTGGTGACCTCGTTGCACACAGTTAAAGCGGTGGGCGTGTTCCTTTGTCACTCCATCTCCTTCAGATGCATACAGAGTAGGATACTTGACACCATATTTCTTACGAGCCTTCATGACTCCTATTAAGCAGAGGACATGCTGCATACATAGAATAGTAGTAGTTTTTGTTAGTGTACTCTTTTCACAGGTTTTACAAGTTGGAAAGTGAAAACCAGAGGACTATCTCTATATTTCATAGATACCCGCGGCAGTCGTCTCTACATACACTATATTCAATATGAAAATTCGAGAAACGTACGTGAAGAAACCAGGAGAGGACCACGACAGCGAGAACCCAAGCGTGATCTCGAGTCAAGAGGATTGGAGTTGAAGATGACGACGACGACTCAAAGAAACCCATGTTGCTTTTTTTCTCTGAATTAACTTTGGATCCAAGATAAAATATCAGTTTTATTTGTGCATGTGTATTCTGTACTAGGAGTGGTACGTATGAAACGTGACGGTTTCGGTCCACATGTGTGGTTCAGCATGCAGCAGACCTGTACAGTCTTTTCATCGTTCAAGAGCACCCCTGAATCTATCTTCATATGATAGCATACTCTGATTCATGTGAATACATGGATAGTCTTCTGATGCTACAATCATGTCAAGGATGTGGTCTGATATGATTGTTTCACATTTGCATGTCTTCATGCAAATGCCATGTCCATGCTGGTCTCTTGTTCTTTCAATCCACGTACATGCCCATGGACATATGTGGTATAGTAGTATATTATTACTACTATATATGTAATAATAATTTAGAAACCAAAATATACACCAACGACAATGCCACGAACGAAGAGTTCTCAGGAGCAACCCACGTACCCCTTTCTTGGCTCTCGACTGTTCCCACTCATGCTTCGCAAGGGTATTATTACACCTGGAGACAAGGTGCTTCATGTGAATCTTCGTGATAGTCAGACACCAATATACCTGGGACTGAATGATAAGGGAACTGTGGTGTATGATGGGTGTGAATATTCGGATCTGTCTGCAGCAGCCAGGGATGCAGCAAGAGACCTTGGGATTACGACGGATCAGAAAAAAGTCATGTTTTACAATGTGAGATATAAAGGTGGAAAGAGTATCAAGGAATTGAAGAAATGTTTGTCTGAAGATGTGGGGCCAGAGACTTCGATGGAAGAGGATGTTGCGGGCTGTCTCGTGCCAGCTGCATGGATTCCTCTGGATTCTGATATGCCTTCTTGGAGAGAATTCTCAAAGCCACGAGCGTCATCATATAGTCATCATACTACGGTTGATGTGTATGAAAAGAGTATGGAGCCTCGTCCTGTCGACTGGAAGGTGGAGACGTTCGAGTATTCTGGAATGGAAGACGAAGAGGAGGAGACGGTGGCGATGGAGGCAGAGGCGACTGTCAACATGGGTGATCCAAGGCATGCCCACGCACGTATTCATACTACTGAAAGTCGTGATGACGAGAAGGATGATTTGGTACTCTCGTTAGATATGCATGTGGAGACTTCTGATGTGATTTCGAGGATTGAATCGGTGTGTGTCTTCATCCTGGAATGTATCATGGACGAGACCTTGCCAACCATCTCATGTCACGAGGATGGGAAGAAATCGTTTGGGTTGGATTCGGAGAAATCCTTGATACGATTTTCTAGAATGGCCTTGGTGCTTGACAAGGTTCATGAAATTCTCTCGGATCCACATGGCAAGAGGATTACTCAGAGAGATATGTACTACATGGCCAAGGTGAAGGATAGGAATATCAAGGCTCCGCAGATGATGGAGCTGATTCAGGATACTGCCCAGGTTCTTCATGTTCCTCGCTTTGCAATGGGGCTGGATTGTCGATCGAAAGGTCTTGTATACGGTCCTCTGGTTCTTGGTACAAAAGACGTCAGGGACTGTTCAACCAGGGGTTTCCCAATCAGTGGTTCAACAATGGAAGTGTTGCAATCGGATGTGGCGTGTTCAGCTTCGTGCATCATTGTGATAGAAAAAGAAACGTTATTTCAGCGTCTTGTTGGAGAATTGGGGCGACAATCTGTTCTGCAATCGTGTCTCTTGGTGACTGCATGTGGATACCCAGATTTGGCCACACGGGTTCTTCTCCATAAACTAGCCAAGGCATATCCTGATATTCCAATGGTCGGTATGTTTGATTGGAATCCTCATGGAGTTCAGATACTATGTCAGTACAAGTATGGATCGAAGAAAAGTGTCGAATCGCAGCCGTTCAAACTTGGAAACCTGCATTGGTTGGGGGTGAGAAGTCCCATGATTCGAAGTGTCTTGGGAGGGAATGATTGTTTGCAGGATCTGTCATTGAGGGATCGTGCACTGATCAGGTCATTGAAAGTACATCTTGAAGAACACGGGAATAGTGCATGGTTGCAAGAAATTCAATGCATGGAGTATGCTGGAGTCAAGGCAGATATTGAATCTCTGTATGGACATCAGACAATGCAAGATTTTTGTGATACTATTCAGAAGATGATCATCTCGAGTCAATGGATTTAAATATGTCATGTTACATACTATTCATTTGTGTAAGAATGTCGGAGATTGGCAAGCTGCTCAACAAGACTGCCAATGGAGTCTGATGAAGTAGAGTCTCGTGTTTCAATCTTCTCACTGAAAAAGATACTCTTTTCCAAGTATCCTTGCGAAGCTATTAACAAGTATGGCACACGTTTCAGTACATCGTTCTTACTTGCTTGTCCATGTGTGCATCGTTCAATAATCATGTCAACATGTGATGTAACCGTTGCATGATCAACACAGGTGCCTGATTTTAACTCTTCCATATTGATCAGCATCTCGGCAATTCCTTCATCGAGTTGGAGAGACTTGAGGAGCGTCTCCAAACTGTCTGTATTCTCATTGTCATTCTGTAGTGGTTTTTGATCTGTGTCTTCATCATAATAACTTACTGGCTCGAAGAAGGGGAGCTTTTCTGTTGTTGCCCTGGAGACGAGCCTTTCTACCAAGGATGACAATCGTGTTTCCATGCCAACTGTATTGATCGACTTGGATATTGGATCAATAGAAGTCGAACCAGCCACAAGAACTAGAGTTTCTTTTGCTCTTGTAATACCAGTGTATAAGAGGGGCCTGGTGAGGAGTTTTCCATGTTGCTGAGACATGGCCATGATTACATTCTTTGCCTCCCCACCCTGGGCCTTGTGTACCGTCACAGCATAGGAAAGGTCAAGATTCGAGAGCTCCATGCCAGAGTATTCGATCAGCTGATTCTGATCCCCAAATCCTTTTGAAAACTTGACCCATACTTTATTCAACACAGGATCAACATCGACTATTGTGCCCTGGTCTCCATTATACACATCCTTGTCATAGTCGTTGAAAAGTTGCAATACCCGATCCCCCATTCTTAGGACGAGATCCCCTCTTGATACTTCAAGCTTGCCAAGCTCGGGGGGATTTACTATAGCTTGAATGCGCGGATTCAGAAAACCAACGCCCATAGGACCCTTTCTCATCGGACAGATGACTTGAATATCACCAATATCTGCCATTTTCTCAGTCACAAAGGCATGGACGAGTTTCTCGATCGGTTCAATTATCTCATCTCCAGAAGCACGCATAATTATCGCGCCTGTACAATTAGCTGCCTGTTTCACATGTTCATCGGTGGTGGGGACCTCTTGTACTGGAGGGTACATGCCACTCCGCACAGACAAGGCTGATGTTACTATTGATGACGTCATCTCTTGCCTAAAGATTTCTCTTAGATCCACGACAGGCACGACTCCTGAGGAAATCATAGCATCTAAAATACCGCCAGGTCCAACTGGAGGCAGCTGATCCACGTCACCTACCAAGATCAGCTGTGTCTTTGTGTTCAAGGATTGCATCAGTGCTGCAGCCAAAGGGAGACTGAGCATGGAAGCTTCATCCACAAGGACAGCATCTGACTCAAGTTTATTAGATTCGCCGTGTTCAAACGAGTCCATTTCTCCAAAGTCAATTTCATCCTCATCTAATGAATCGATGGCTCCTTGATTTTGTTCCGAGGATGATTTGGGTCGATACTTGAGCAGCCTGTGAATAGTACTTGGCTCAACATTTTGAATCGCGCCAATTCTTTGTGCAGCACGACCAGTTGGAGCACATATGTGCACTAGTTTTCCTTGCGCACACCAAAGCTTTACAATATATTGAAGCACTGTGGTTTTACCACAGCCTGGCCCCCCTGTTATCACTAGTATAGGAGCATCAGATGCCATTTCAATGGCTGCTCTTTGCCCCCTTGACAGGACCACGTTCGTCGTCCTTTGATTCATATCAATCCATTGCTTGATCTTCTCTTTTCGATCTTCAGATAGATACTCTTTTGCGCGTGCTTTCTGCCCGACACAACTTGTAACAGTAGTCTCAGCTTTATGGAATTGAGGCAAGTAGCAACGTACTCTACCAGACCATTCACAAGGCGGTTCAATATTTGCGTGCCCAATATCATGTATCTCTGATATAGCATACAGAGAAGATTTACCAGCCAAATCAGACCTACTCTCCTTCCAAATTTTCATAATCTTTTCTGCAGTTTTGGGTCCAATGCCAGGACATGTCAACAACTGATCCATCACATTGTCATCCTCAGAGCACAATGCGCTGACGAGACCATCCCCGTGCGTGGAAATTAACGATTCAAATTGCTTTTTGGTAATACAGGAGAATATATCGCGCAGTGTATCAACAGACACGGTAGGAACTCGCGACAAGGCCACCTGTGGGCCTGTATCTCCAACACGTTGAGATTCACAAATCAAAGTACCTCTCTGGCACATGTACCACGCCACGTGTTTTAGTTGATCGCGTGATACATCTCCAAAATTTCCTCCAAATTTGTTCGAAAGTGCTTGGAGACGCTTTGTCACGAGGCTTTCCAAATCTTCCCAATAAACAAATGCATGGCCATTCCTATTTGATGCCGACATCAGGCATGCATGTATGACCAATCCTACCCTGGAAGCAAAGTCACGAGTTGCACCCGTTCGGATAGCAAATGCTTCAATCGTATCTAGAGAAATACCGAATCTACTAAGAGTTGCATATGGATCAGCAACAACTTTGTGTTGAGTATCAGCACCAAATGCTTCTGCAATTCGCTGGGCTGGTCCAGCAGGAATACCCCCTTCACTGAGAAAGGTAGCGCCCAAACGTGCATCTCGACCAGAGTCCCAAGCTGACTTGATGGCGATTGCTTTTGCATGCCCTATGCCTTGGCACTGCTGTATGTGAAAAACTGCATCTGCAGAATCCAGCACCTCCAAGACTTCTGATCCCCATGTTTCGACAAGTTTTGTTGCTGTAGAGGGACCTACGCCATGAATAGCACCACTTGACAAGAAGGAAATCAAGTCATCATGACCCGTTGGCGTCCTCGAGTCCACCTGCTGTGCTTTGAGCTGCATTCCATATGTTGGGTGTGTTGTCCAACTTCCCTGAACAGCAACTCCCTGACCAACATGAAGAACAGGCAATATGCCTACGACAGTAATAGATAATCCCTTTTTCCGACGCTTTTTATATTTGTATGAAGATGCTGGGGACCCTTCAAGCGCCAATGCAGGGACTGCAGTGACAAACTCTGGGGATATCCCAACTTTCAGGACACTATATCCACTCTCACTAGATCTGTACTGAACTTTTTGTATAGTTCCTTCAACTATTACATTTCCTTGTTGGAGAGCAGACGTGGATGCCTCCTCAATCCCATAGAAGGCCTCTTCATTCTGTGCTGCCTTTCCATGCAGAGAGTTTCCTCTCCCATGACCTTTTGGGTCAGGAGACACCATACCATATACTCCAGTCCTCATAGAAGAATCCCAGTTTCGTCGAAAAGTACCCGTCATCACTGTCCGTAGAGTATTGTTGGGACAACTATGCACCCAGCCCACAGGCAGGGACCCACCAAACCATTGTCCCAACATCCTAGCTTCCCAACAACGCACCCAACCAAGACAATGTAAGAACCTTCTTTGCATGTATAGATTCCATACCCTGCTGATAATTCGAGCCACGGTCTCTACCTGACCAACGCTGTTTTTCTCAAACGGAGACTGTTTTCATGAAAAACTTAGATTGGCAGATGGCCCTTGAGATTCTCAATCTAGTTTTTAACAATCTAAAAATATTTTTATACCAACCGATTGAGCGAAAACAAAAGATTTTGAGAGAAATTAGGACAAAATCAAAGTTGAAACCTCGGGGTTTGAAAAAAAAGGTATCGAAGTGCTCGTTTTGAAAGTCTTACGAGCTCAATTGACGATTCTAGTTTGGTATTTTGCTTTACTTTTATCATCACCTATTTACTTTCCACAACTGTTATCATATCGTGCTTTCAGCATCAACCGGAGTCATCCTCTATGTGTCTCCATCATTTTGAAATTCTTGGCCATCACATGAAACCGTTATATCCACTCTAAACGCGTACAAGGTGGAGATCCAGTAGTATAGGATTAGAAAATACCTGACAGACGGGGTATTTGTGTCACGGCGAGTCCTCGTGAGAAGGAAGAACTTGTGGCTGGGTTGTTGAGCCTTAGAATAGAGCACCATGGCTGATGCAACAAAACAACGGTCTCTTGTCTTTTCTCCTAGAGAGATTGACTTTTTTGCTCAAGACGATCTTATAACGATCGTCCCAAAATTTTCAATCCAAACTCCTACCAGAAAACTCGACTGTATCATGGGCTCTTTTGGTCCGTTTGGACCTGGAAGGGAGTGTGAGGTTCCTCTGTGGATGGCACTCGCTTTGTGGAAGAGGAAAAAATGTGATATTAAACCACCCGAGTGGATGGATCCAGAATATCTACAAACTGTCTTGGATCTTGAGAGAGGTGATCCTCTGTCATTCCAACCGCTTCCATTTCATTACCAGGAGATAGCACAGTTCTTATTCACAGCAGGAACACAAGAGTCACTTCCAAAGGCTGTATTTGACGATAAAGAAGCAAAAGTGAGAGATTTGATAAATCTAATACAAAAGACAAGACTAGGGAAGATTTTGCAGGGTCTTTCATCAATACAAGAGGCTGCGGCAGTAAAGTTGAATAATCTATCTGCCATGGAACTCAATGCTGTTCGAGCATTTTTCGCAGGGACATTAGACGAGTTCACAAGGCACGCCAATATGAGGGAGCATGCTCCATTGGCGGCATATACCGTTGGAGAGGATGCTTCCCAGCAACCTGTCGAGGATGCTTCTCCAGCTCGACAATTACGACGACCCCGATAATAATGATTCGATGACATGTAACAGACTGCTTTACGATTACGGTGGATGGATAGATGTACGTTCACAGTAGTTCATCAACTCCACAATGATGGACTATTTGAGTCATGAGCAACTTGCAAGTCGAGCTCCTAGAAACCTGCAAGGGTGACCATGTTTGAATTTGAATTTGACCTCTCATGACATAGTACCATGGGATGCACCATCAGGAAGCATTATAAAGTAGTAGGAATATAATTTAGATATGGATGTATCCTGCTATGTAGAAATAGAATGAATCGATGGATTCCACAACGGACGTTTTGAACGCAGTTCAAAATCTCAAGGTACGCGTCTTTCCCAAAACCGATATTCGCGTTCATTCTAACTAGATACATCTACATATTTGCATAGGACGTGAGTATTCTTGCAGCCTTGCGAGGTCTATGTCAGGAGATTGCCAAGAGTCAGTCGAAACTGACAACGTCAAACCCTGGGGATTCGCAAAAGTTGGTGTTGCCTTTGATTGCTCTGTTTGGTAGAATATATGATGTTTCATCTCGATATACTCAAAAAGTGCGTGCATTTTGGTCTGTGCATCCCATGGTGGATACTTGCTGAGTGTAAACTACCCCATGCAGGCTTTGGTAGAATATATATCAGAGTTTTTGTCAGAATGTCCATGGATTGTCGATGTCATCCTTCGGAATCATCTTGTTGATATTTCCCAAGGTGCTGTTGAGGTACTGTACGATGCAGTGGAGGGGCAGAGTGGGGAAATGTCCTATAGAATGCTAGGAAAGATTGTTCGGCATATTCGCAGGCATCCTGATAATTTCAAAGCGCAGGCAATCTTTGTAGAGATTAGCATGAATCGGTGTACGGATCGATTGTTTCGTTTCTTCCGGGATGAAAGTGACGACGCATATGATGTTTGGGTTCCTCATGCTCTTCATCTGGCAGCACTGCCATTAATTGATAGATCTTTTCATTGCTACATTGACAGGGTAGAGAAATCGTACACAACGATATCAACGTCGTTAGAAAAATCGAGTCAGGCAATGCTGCATCCTGAGACTCTAACGCATTTGATTGGATCAGAGGATGGGGTCGGTGGCCTTGACTTTTCAAAGACTCATCTGGGACTGCAGTCTGTGATGGCAACCATAGAGATTGATACGCAGATTGTCGTTGGCACGTCCATCCTGTTTCCAGATAATGAAAAACCAAAGCCTGGGGATGAACATTGGAATTCAATGCAAGATTTGATTGGGAATCTGCTCACACTTCGATGGGAATTGGATCAATTTTCCACGGCTATTGGCAACTCTGACACCTTTCGTGTTCACGTGCCTTGGGATTTCCATCTTGCAATTGATCTCGTGCAATTCCTGGTTGACCGTGAAAAGAATATGATTCTTTTGACACCTCCTCAAATAAGTCTGGCGTTGGAGTTGTTGAGTGCTTCCATGCAGCATGATTTGAAGAGAGGGTTCAAGATACAGTCAAATCACGGGGAGGGTCTTTTTGAAGTGTTGCATCACCTCTTGCAGGCATCAATAGAAGGAATGTTCCATCCGAAAGAGGTCTTGACCGAAAAAGCGACGGAAAAGTTTGCTAATATGGCGCAGAGACTTCGTGTCAGTCTTTCCAAGGATAGCCGTTTCAAGTCATTGCTGGAGCAGCGGGAGAGTGGGGTTACAGAGGTTGGAAACCCTGACGCTGACCAACAGATTCCCATGGAAGATGCACCGAAAAATACCGATGTGAGTCAGTTTTTATCAATGATTGGATGTAGTGATGGGAAGAAAGGTACGCCAAAATCGGCTAAAAAGCTAAAGAGGATTGTAGCACAGCGAGTTGGGGACAGTGTTCAAGATGATGGTGCAAAGACGGAGAAGGAACCATCAGAAGAGACCTTCGTAGTACCATATCATCATAAAGGTCGAGTCATCATGCCTGCGACGTACAATCTAGATTCTGATGCAAGAGAGGTATTGTGGCAAGCGTATATGGCTGACAAAGATAAACTTGTAGAGATGCTGGGTGACTCAGAGTATCACAATTGGCATGACGAATCCCAAGCGCGTTCTCTTCGTCGTAAAAGTGGTGTTGAAAATGCTTTCGATGCCGTGTTTGGTGCGAGTATTGCGAAGAATGAGGCTGAATCTGAAATCAAGAATGGCAAACTTGTTGAAGAAAAGCCCAAGTCTCTTCTTGACTCGTCCTCTGTATTTCCATGGCAATCGCTTTTATCCGGGGTGATCATGTATGTATCCCGAATGTTGAAAGCCTCAAATAATAATAGAAAGGATTTGCTGTGTCTTCTGGTTGATGAGAAGCTGGCAGTGTCGTCTGTGAATGCATCACTCAAGTCAGTACACCCTGACTACAGCAGGTCTCTGTGGAAAGACTGTTGTGGCATTGTTTCTCGGAATCGTATGGTTGGGTGCCTGTTATATATGGCATATCAAATGAAACGAGTTCTTTTATCTACAACACGGCACACGATTGAGCAATTGCCTAGTTCATTTATGGAACTGATGTGCATCATTATAACAGAAGGAGCATCTGAGAATGGAGGGTTCCAAGCACAAAGCAAGTACTCGACAACCCCAATCACGTTGATAGAAGGCCTCGTAAGATCATGCATGACATTTCCACCTCTATTAGGAAGTTGTATCCGATCACCAGCAGCAAGGATGCTTCCTAGAGTCTGCAGTCTGGGAATGGATACAGAGATTATCATGTACATGTCGTCATGTTGCTTCACGGTGTGGCAGTCATTGAATGGAAACAACCGATCAGTTTTTTGGCTCTCAAAAGAATATGATTTCTCGTCCCATCCAGTCTGCTCAGCAAGTGCTCTCTCCAAGACTCATTTTGTGACTTCTGGCTTGGAGGTGATTTCTGAACGAATACAGCAGATTGGTGAGGATTCCATCGACGTCATTTCAGCCCTTCTCGCTAGCTCTTCCATGTCCGTATCAATGGCAGTAGAAATTTGTAGAGAACTTGGGAAGAACAGACATCGTAGAGCCAAGACCACTCCCTCCATCTTCACCCTTGTGTGTACCCAGAAGAATTTGAACATCAATCTTCTATCAGTCATTTCTGCTCTTTGTGAAATTTACTGCGGTTTGACAGAAGACTGGGAAGAATTCTTTAATGAACAAACAGATGCAGCATCCATACCACATGCAGAGTCAATAGCGTTTGGGTTTGACTTTACAGACGGTTGCATGGCATACATTGGTGCCATGAGAGCATCACAGGCAATTCACACCATTTCTGATTCCGTTCTTGAGAGACTTGAACTGATCATTCTCGAGACGAAAAACAGGCTTGGTATTGTATTAAAACAAATTCAGAACCTTGACAAAGAGTCTGAAGTCTATAAAATGGTAATAGAGGAGATCAAAGGTGCTCCAGAGATTATCATTCTTGAAACGAGTGGTACTGCAGGAACCTCCAAAAACACAGAGATCAAGGTCAGACCAGGTAAGAGAATGAAAGACATTACGAATCCATTCGTCAAAGCAATCTTGCAAGAGTCTGGAAAGAAAGATGATGATCTGGTTGAGGATGATTTATCAGATCTTGAAGATTTTATTGTGGCAAACCCAGAGACTGACTATGTTGAGTTTATTGACAACCATTTTCCTCTTGACAATTCACAGGATAGTGACTAATCCGTATTATTCATATTTATTATTTATTGTATAGTCATATCAGATAATGTATGACTCTCATCAAGATTCTCTAGTCATGACTCTAGGAAGTCGATTGGATTGAGCAACTCACTCATGGACTCTTTTTGGTTTCGTCGTAGAGACAACAACGCTCTCCCTCGACGTTTCTTTATCCTCTTAATAGTTTCATGTTTAATAAACCTATGTAGTGGATCATTGGCCAAAGCAGAGAAGAATGAGAATAGTGATCAACAACCTGCTGTGTGTTTCGTTGTCAGAACCTATTGGGGCCATGGTGACAAACATGGAGGAGAATTACGTGCTTTTTTAGAATCTCTGAGAGCCCAAGACAACCCAAAGTACGTATATGATGTCTACGAATGTTGGCAATGGTAATATTATTGTTATATCTCTTGCAGCTGGGAAGCGATACTTGTGGTGGTTGATAAAACACCGTTTCCTGAAGCATATGATGTTATTCAAAGCTTGAACGAGTCTAGGGCATGGGTTTTTGCAGAATGGGTATGTGTTGTGGTTCACATAGATTTATGAAAGAATCTTTACTGTATTACGTATCTTGAGATGGAGGGTACATATCTTTATACTATTACATTTCATGTAGATTGGAGATGAGTTTACCCCGAAAGAGGAGGGTCAGTGGGTCGATGGGTATCATGGTGCTTTATACAATGTGACTGATAATGCCATTCGATTATGCAATCCTAGCACACAATGGGTAGTTGCGACAAATGGAGATAATCTCTATGGACGTGGATTTGTGTCCAAGATCTTGGAGGTTGCACGGGATGAAACAGATATTGTCTCTTTTGATTTTTATAGCAGATACCAGAAACCCACAATGCCTTCCTGTGATCGATTCACCCTGGCATTTAACAAGGGAAGGAATTGTAAAAGGAATACATTAAAGTGGTGTCAGACAGATTTGGGATCTGTCGCTATTCGTAGAAAAAAATTTATAGATGAGGAACGATATTTTGGGATGCTGGACAATGAAGGGTATGGTCTTGATGAATCGCACAATGATGGGCTGTTATTTGGAGAATTGCTAGAGGATGGATGGAATGTAGTCAAAATCGAGGGGGAATGTTTGTTTGTTCATAATCCAAGCATCCAATCGTGTGCGTGGCGTGGCTGGGTGTGGGATGATTCAAACATTACATGGACAGGTGGAGGCGAATGTATTGATCCACATGATGCACACGAGAGAGTGAAGGCTGATCCTTTGCTAGAAATGGTCCAGATTGAGGTTTCCCATGCAGCGAATTATCGAGATCAGTTTCTCAATGCGAATGAATCACTTTCCAATGTCAGCTGTATTAGAAGAGTTGATTACATCTCAGGGGATGTGTGGGGAGACACGTGCAATTGGTTCCCAAAAGGCTGCACTGATGAGGAAGACTTTGACATGTATGAGAAAGGAGTCAGGTTATTCCGCACAGATCCCTCTGTTGTTCACACAGAACTGTAATATGTATTACAACAAAGAACAAACCTTCACCACCAGCAGCAGCAGCAGCATTATGAGTACTATGAAATCATATCTCCTCCTTCACCTCAAAGACCTTTTCCTCCTCTTCATCATCATCATCGTCGTCATCATCTTCTTCGTCTTTGATGTGCTCCTCTCCCTGGACACCTCCTTGTTCTGCCTTTGTTGCATTATACACCTCCATTTCCTTTGCATATCGAACCTTATCTTCCTCAGCTTGTGCATTGTACGGCTCTTTCTCAGCTTCTCCAAGCGCCTTCCACCTCTCACCAATCTTCTTTGCAATTTCACCCATCTTATTGGCAATCTCTGGATTCTCCTCCTTCACCGTTTCCCGAATGGCATTGGAAAAGAACATAAATGCAGACAGGTTTTTCTTTGGTGCATTCTTGTCCTTCTTTTTTCTCTTCTTCTTTGGTGCACCTTCCTCTGCAGCACGTGCCTTTCTGGGCCTCTTTTCTGCCACTGTCTCAGGGCCTTCCTCTTCACCAGACAAGGCAGAATCATCACCATCACTCTCACTGTCAGAAGCTTCAAAGTCTTCGTCTTCCTCCTCAAAGTCATCTTCATCACTATCTTGCGCATCAATAGCAGCAAGGGCTGGATCTATACCAATCATATCCCCAAAGCCTGTGCGGGCAGTTGGACCCTGCTGAACTTCTTTGAGATTTTCTACCTTGAGATTCTTTGCCTGAATCCATTCAAACAAATTTGTCCATTCTGACCTTGGAATACTTCGGAAAAGATACTGCTGATCTTTCCCATCATCAGCAGAACTCTTCATTTTAAGCAACAAATCAAATGTTTTCGATGCAGAGGCACCAGACTGTCTCATAAACTCCACACTCCGAATCTCATCATATGGAATAAGCAGTGGCGGCTTCATAAGATAAAAGAATGCCTTCTCCAAAGGATACAAGAACCCATCATCATTCTTATACGTACACCGCACGGCATGTTCTTCACCTCTGGCATCCCTGAAGGCTCCTGTCCTTGTCAACTTGGCACCAGAAAGTCCACGAAGAGTCTTTGCAAATACATCAGGAGATGGACCCTGCATTTCCTTTGTCAGCTTGGATCCTTTATCATTCAGCTTTTTCAGAGATTCATCTGTCAATTGCAAATCTATCGTCATTTCTTCATCGTTATGGAACTGACACAGCACCATGGTGTAGGTAGTCTGACCTCTTCGCAACGGTGGGTCCAAGGCAATGGCTACGACAGTCTGTGGCGAGTTGGCACGTGGAAGTATGAAAATTCGCAAAATAGATTGATATTGTACCCTAAAGTCATGCGCTTGTCCAAGCAAGTGGAAGCTTGCAGGATACATTTCAATATCAAAGCGACCCCTTGGCACAAGCACTCCAACAGAATCAAATGAGGCGATAATATCTCCAGCCCCAACGTCGATCGTGTATGATTTCAATATATCATACAACTTTTTACTCGCTGGAAGTTCATCGTCTTCTCCTTTCACGGGGAAATCGGAGCAATCTTTGGGAATATAGAATGACACACCAGCCAAGGCATCATCAGCTCTGTCGACAGCAGCATCATCAACAGGAAGTTGAATAGAGACTTCATCCCTTGCGTGCTGTGCTTGCAAAACATCAGACAGAGGTAATACAAGGACTGTCTGACCATTATTTTTAAAGACTACGTTTGACCCCACAAGTTCGATGTTTCCCCAGTTTGCTCCCTTTGTAGACAATGTCACCTCTTTTGCCTCTCCCAGACCCATGGTCTGCAGGGACACCAATTTTGATTTTGGGAATCCTATCAAATTTACAGAACCATTTCTATCCTTTCTGTACACAACCAACACTGTACTTTTTGTTCCACCAGCATTGTCTACACGAGGCATCTCGGACCATGTCAATTGTTCAATTTCTCCAGAGGGAATTTCCACAGTCCTTCCACCACCACTCCGTTTCCATACAATACCACTGGCACTCAGCTGAACACTCCCTTCAAACTGCATCATGATACATGGAGTATATAAGATACTATAGCAACAGAGAAACATTACAAACAGACACGCGTGTTCGTACCACTCCGCCACGAACACCAAGAGCAACTCCAGTGAGAACTTCAGAACGTTCCGTTCCAACCATGATGATTGAATCCTTCGATGTTCTTTCTTCTTAATAATTCTTACTATTCGTTGTGTGATATTTGCAGGTGAAATCACTTGGTATGCTGTATTCCTTGTACAAACCAAATTTCACAAATTTCAAATGTGATCCAGTCGACGCGCCCCTGTCAAGACACACACACGTGATTTCTTTCGTATCTGTTGCTCTATTAATGATCTAACTTTATTTTAAATGGAACATATGTACTTAGAGCGTAGAAATTACATGTATCATTTGAAGCACAGCAGCAATGAGGATACATCCACTCAGAGGGGACCCTCCAGAAGTAGCAATTGAACTGTTGGCAACTTGGCATCCTGCATCAAACATTGCTATTCCTGCAGGAGGCAGTTGAATCGCTCCCTGATCAAGTACCAGTCTACTCGTCTCAAGGTCACTCTGAATCATACGACCCTGTACCTGTGCAGTGCCAAGAGTGAGAATCTGGTTTGGCAGTACAATATCAGGGCCTCCCCTCAGATGTTGAACCATCTGTGACACGATGATTGTTTTCGCATCATCAACAGTTGGCATCATAGAAACAATGCTGGGAAGCGCAATTGAAGAGTTGAATGGATCGGCATTCACCAACAGCAGTTTGGCACATGATCCCTCGTCACTGTACAGTGCAGCAATGCTTGTTGGCAGCTCTACAGGCGGTGCTTGAACAGTCTGAGAGAGAAATGGAGATAGGAAGTCTCGGTAAAGAACAGCAGATGGCTTTTTATCCCCATTGCTGTAGAGCAAACCCATTCCATTTGCTGAGTTGATGGACATTGCTCCAGTCAATGCATCTCCATAGCTGCAATTATTCACATACTTTCCCGAGAAGATCAATGTAGATGGTCCAACTACCCCATTGTTTGTATTATTTATGTTGAACTCGGGCCTGCAATTCAATGGAAAGGTATTTCTGTTCCCTGGAAGGAATGCTCCGTCCACTCCATTTACGATGAATGCCCCATGGATCTTCATTTCATTTTTAGCCAGAGTCAATCCGATTAGATGTGCTGCAGTTATAGCTGCACCCATGATATTTCCAGGAAATGTATTGCCTCCATTTATCGCAAAGTTTGCGTTATGCTCTGATACAACCATTGGGAGGTTTTGGAAACCCTCTGAATCAAGTACCTCCCTCATTCTTGCAGCTATGCCAAGCATTGACGTTGGATTACTTGCGGAGCAATCGGTTACTGTTGTTTCTATACCTTTTTCTGATGTTGTTTTTTGCTGACAGCTCGTATACGCATGCCAGGAAAACCAGTCTAAAATCTGAATTCCAGTTTCGTTGCTAGACTTTTCAACAGCTTTCAAAAACTTACGGATCCAGTCCAAAGCAACGCCATCTGCTGGATATCTCCCTTGAGCATCTGGCTGTAATCCAAAACTTCCACTGGTACCAATCGCAGGTCCCCCTATCATGACATTAGGAAAGCGTGCTTTGATTGCCACGGCCTGGGAAACAAAGCTCCTGTGTGCAGAAGATGGTGTCCCATCCCAATATTTTGCACTCCAGGTATATGGGTTTCCACCACACGTATTTTTCCATCCTTGCATCGTCATTTTTTCACCATTTCCAGTCGGTAAGCAGGTGAGGAAGTTGTATTCATTCTGAAGCTCGACGCCCACAGTTGTATTGGTAATCCCAGCCCATGTACGTGACTCCAAAGGCGGAAGCCCCTTGAGAAGTCCATTTGAACCTTTAGCCATCTGTTCTGACCATTTAGATGCATTATTATACCGCTCCACAATGGTCAGCACGAGTTTATCTCCTATTGATTCCATGATTGGGCTTATGTATGGCCATGGCAAGCAGAACTCTTCCAGAGGAGTGGGAGGTATCACATATTGCGGCACTCCATCTTCCCCTACATATGCTAGGCCCTCTTGAATACCAGATATCCAATCTCTAGAAGCTAGTTTGATGTAGGGTGCAAACCCATGCTCGAGAAGACTTGAAAACTCATCATCCGACATTGTCCAATTCCAACGGGGGTCGTCTCGGATCTCCTCAAAGGTTGAGTTCTCCGATGGGATATCGCTCACTGATGGTATTGGAAACATGCATCTGATATCAAATGGCCCCCCTAGATCATTAGGTCGGATTGCAGGCACATTCATAGACTGGTACAGTGACGCAATACTAGCTGTGCTGGTTGCAGAGAAAATCGTGGGGCTGATTCCGCCAACTAACACATTTCCCTCACCAAGTTCAGGTCGATACAGATTTGGTCCATTATTCACCCCGAACATTACAGTATCCATGAAAACCTTTGAATTTTGTGCGTGCACCCAGAAGGGGAAGACCAAGAGGGCTGCCCAGAGGACGCCAGCAGAGGGCCTCATGCTTGATTACATGCAATTGCTCTTGATAGAGATATATTTATATATATGAGATATTACATCGACGCCCACTGACCAGGTCGCCTCATTGATCAGTCGAGGTGTCTAAGACACCCAGGGCTCCGTGATGAAGAAAAATAAAGAAAGATGGAAAAACACAAATTTGCCAGGCAAACGATCCAGCCAGAATCCCATATATATAC
>PJEL010001534.1_pt1 | contig 23014 bp, 16 predicted proteins | sample 1853271 | NCBI WGS metagenome assembly PJEL01 (sample SAMN08108733, study PRJNA415343) | Invertebrate metagenome, whole genome shotgun sequencing project. | host: Globobulimina | place: Sweden: Gullmar Fjord | collected 2015-08
CCAGAAAAATCTATTATCGTGGCCCCAAACAACGAAGCCTTTGCTACTGCATTGGATGGCCTCAATCTGACTCCTGAGGAGCTGTTGGGTAATACCGAGTTGTTGAATCTCGTGTTGGGTCATCATGTCGGCGCGGTTGCTGACGATGGATCAATCAGTGATCTCGGTGGACATCCAATGAAAATCATGGTGGACGGCATGGAAGTGCCATTGGAGGATGCTGCTACTTTCCCAGAAGTCATGATTGAAGATGAGGATGGTCAAGCTCCTGTGGCTGCTACGACGCCAATTTCATGCTTTGGCGGCAACCAGTTGATATTCCCTTCCAGTGGAGTCATCTTGCCAAAGGCTGAAGAACAGGCCGAGGAGACGAAGACACCAGGAGCTGAAGTGGCCAGAGAAGAAATTGAGGAAGGTAAACTTGGAAGTGCCGCGAGCCTGGCTACTGGCATTGTGGCTGCTGCCATGGGTCTTGTGGCCACTGTATTCTAAAATTGAGAATATCATTCTGTCCGGGATTGATTCACTGTATGTGATATCATACTATCATCTTGTAAACAAGTTGCGCACGTCTCGTACGATTCACAAAAGTCCATGTCTAGACAGAACATGCAGATCTGCATGTTGCTGTGTTTTCCATGTTTTCCCACCTCACTCGGGTCCGAAAGTGCCGTGAGCATGTGGAGAGTCTCGGGAGTTTTTGTTTTCGGGGACATGTCTTGAATATTGTAGTAAATTACTGTAAATTTTTGTAATACATTAGTGTATACGTGCGACGTTCTCTGTTTGACTATCGAGGTGCCTGTGGTGTTCCGTCGATACTCTCGGACACCGCGACACATCCAGGAGGATTCTCGCACTCCCCCTTCTTCGGTTCATGTGGTATCATATATATTAGCTAGGGTTGAAACAATCTATTCGTGTTGCCATCTACGCAACTGTTGGCAGGGCGTAGGATACATTTATCACATTTGACTCACTGAGATATCGATATCGCTACCACGAGTGACAAAGTAAACAGTGTAGAACGACTACTAGATCATACAGTATGATGCCTGCTGGAGATCAGCAACAGCAACCGCAGCCGCAGGGCCATGCGAGTCCTGCTCACATGGGGGGGGTGTTGCCACAGCATGCAAACACGCAGGCACAGATGAATGGGGCTGAATTTTTCTTATCAAACTACCGCCTTGGGAAAACTCTTGGTATAGGATCTTTCGGTAAAGTTAAGGTTGCTGAACACATCTTGACGGGAAATAAAGTCGCCATTAAAATCTTGAATAGGAAGAAGATCAAGCAAATGGAAATGGAGGAAAAGGTCAAAAGGGAGATTAAAATCTTGAGATTGTTCATGCATCCCCACATCATCCGACTATATGAAGTTATCGAAACACAGACAGATATATACGTTGTGATGGAATACGTAAGAAGTGGAGAACTTTTTGATTATATCGTGGAAAAGGGTAGGCTTGTAGAAGATGAAGCAAGGCATTTTTTCCAACAGATTATATCTGGTGTGGAATATTGCCATCGTCATATGGTTGTACACAGAGATTTGAAACCTGAAAATCTTTTGCTGGACTCTCGTGCGAATGTTAAAATAGCAGATTTTGGTCTCTCAAATGTAATGCACGATGGACACTTTCTCAAGACATCGTGCGGGTCTCCAAATTATGCTGCACCCGAAGTCATCTCAGGAAGATTATATGCTGGTCCTGAAGTTGATGTTTGGTCTTGTGGGGTAATTCTATATGCATTGCTATGCGGGTCGCTTCCATTTGATGATGAGAATATTCCAAATTTGTTCAAAAAGATCAAAGGAGGAATTTACACACTTCCTAGTCACTTATCCCCTGGAGCCAGAGACTTGATCCCTAGGATGCTTCTAGTAGATCCCTTGAAGCGAATAACTATTCCAGAAATCCGCCAACACCCTTGGTTCACAATTCATCTGCCTCGGTATATTGCAGTAATGCAAGCTGGACCCTCATCATCAATAGCAACCATGGTCGACGCAGATCTGGTACGAGAGGTGGAGAGATTAGGATTTGAGCATCAATTTATCATTGAAAGCTTGAGATCCCGCCAACAAAATAAAGCGACAGTTGCATACCATCTATTGGCTGATAATAGACATAGGATGCCCTCATCGGCATATCTGAAGGAGGAAATGACTGAAGGGAAAGACATGCTTGGATCATATCCATCCGGGCCATTAGGCTCGAGACGCAGCTCTGGAAATTTACAACCTGCCCCCCGTCTTGTTGTGGATAGAAAGTGGAGGCTTGGATTAAGGACACGATGTCACCCAGGACATCTCATTCAGGCACTTTGTAGAGTCATGGCGAGCTTTAATATTTCATACAAGAAGGGCAAGGTGCCATATAATCTCAAGTGTATGGTAGAAATTGCGACTGGTGATGATGGAGAATCGGATGATACGTCCATGATGATTGACGATTCAGTTCCAGAGAAGAGAGATGCTTCGACAGGGTCAACCGAAGTAATCAAATTTGAATTCCAAGTATATAGAACAAGGGAAGGGGAGTATACTCTTGACGTGCAACGTTTAGAAGGAAATCTGCTTCTCTTTCTATCAATTACATCTGATTTGATGACTTCGTTACATTGAATTAAACATAAATATTTGAGCAATCTATTCGATCATTGTCCTTTTCTAGAATTTTGAGTCCATCCATATTCTGGGTGCCGCATCGTGCATGCCTCTTCTTACAACACTTTTTATACTTTTTCTTTGATCCACATGGACACATATCTCTGGAGGATGCAATGCTATTGCCTTTTCCTTTCTTTTTTGTCCGCTTGAAGACAAAAGTGACTTGAACAGGTTCTGAGGGATTGTTCACCACATGTAGCACCACCTGTATGACAGATTTCTCCTTGTTCTGTTGTATCATCTCTTCCTCCATTTTATTTGCACGGGGAGAAGTATTGGTCTTATTTGAAGGAGGCAAAATGATAGCTTCACATACTCTCCGGGATGCCGGCCTTCCTGTCGAGGCATCCCTCACTGAATTGAAATGGTTGCCATCATGATAGCTCAGGTGAAGCATCAGATGATCCTCTGGAAAATTACGAATCGTCCAAGAAGGCATTCCATCCTACGATCGCACAGCACCTTGTATGATATAAAATTTTACCTGTAGAATCGTAGCTGGATGAATACATACATACCTGATAGACCCTAATGTTGCACTTGAACAAGACAGAGCATGCCTGCATCTCCACATTTCCTCCCCATCCATCATTCCTCATCCTCCTCATATAGTCTTCAAATGGCTCATCATCTTCTATGAAAAGTGAAAAGAAATCCTTTTCCTCCTCTATCTTGTCCATGATGACCGATCGAAGCTTTCGGTGGTCTTCTGTATCTGATATTCCATCAAGCTGATCCCACATGCTTCGAAACAAGCAGTTTCCATCAGCAGCCATGTCATATATGAGTAAGCCTCGTTCTCGCAGCTGCTGACGAATAGACTGATTCAATACTTTAACGTGGGGGCCTTGATGCTGCTGATGAGGTGCTCTGACTGACGCATTCTTCTTGTTGTTCTTCTTCTTGCCACTCTTCCCCATCTTAGAGTCAACTGTCCCCCTACTGGAGACCTACTGTGCCCATCTTGTTCCTTACATCGTCAGATTTTCTTCATAGTAATCTACATTTGTCTTTACAAGGTATCAGAGAGTAGCCAAGCTTATTGATCAAAGCATTTCGTCCAGCAGAAGCTACCTTGGGTTGATCGACCGATTTTATAAAATGTTATTTAGAGGGAAAAAAATGGTATTTAGACCAGGCAACGACCACATGGTACATGACATTGGCATGTGAACAAAGTTGGCGTATGTGGATGTAGATTACTTATTTTTTAAATACTTAATGCATAATATACCCATTATATGATCCTGCCGATGGGAGCTCAGTTGATTTATTGACACGACCGGCTGCAGAGCTGAATTTTTCTAATTCTCACGTTATTTTGTTCACGTGGCTAATCTGGGCATCATCGGGTGAAATATATTCATTATAGTATAGAAGCTACAAGAACCATGGCTGGAACCGGGACACTATCTCCTCCGTTGAAAACTGCACTTAGCACCTACATGATTTGGACCACGTTGTTCTTGTTGGGCCATCTCAGAGATTTCCTTCGCAAGATCTTCTATAAGAAACCTGGAAAGAAAGGGTATGCTCCGATCCGGAATGACTATGAAGATTTCTATACAAGGAGGTTGTATTACCGCTGCCATGACTGTTGGAACCGCCCCATCAGTAGTGCACCAACAAACTGGATTGATGTGATGGAACGAACGAAAGTGAATGGTCAAAACCCTTTAGATTTGACTGGGAATACCATACGTTGTTTGAATCTTGGATCGTATAATTATCTTGGGTTTGCTGCGGATGATGCCTATTGTACCCCACGAGTGAATGCTGCAATGAAAAACTATGGGTGGGGTTCATGTAGTAGTCGGAGTGATGCTGGCACCCTTCCAGTTCATCGACAATTAGAGATAGAGATGGCAGAATTCCTGGGAAAGGAAGACTGTATCACATGTGGGATGGGATTTGCAACAAATTCAACATTCATCCCCATCCTGGCAGAGAAAGGGACACTCTTCTTATCCGACTCTTTAAATCACGCATCGATCGTGACCGGTGTACGTGGAAGTGGTGCTAAAGTCAAAGTTTTTAGTCATAACAACCCTGAACAATTAGAGGCCATGCTGAGGGCTCTCATTGCTGAGGGGCAGCCAAGGACTGGACGTCCATGGAAAAAAATCATCATAATTGTGGAGGGAATATACTCGATGGAAGGAGAGTTTGCCAAGTTGAAGGAAATAGTAGAAATAAAGAAAAAGTACAAAGCCTACCTGTACCTTGATGAAGCACACAGTATCGGTGCTATTGGGAAATCGGGAAGAGGTGTCTGTGAAGCCTTGGGAGTTGATACAGCGGATGTGGACATAATGATGGGTACCTTTACCAAGAGCTTTGGGTCCTGTGGTGGCTATTTAGCTGGAGATAAAAAACTCATTGATTACCTTAAAGTGCATTGTGCAGCCCATTTGTATTCTACATCCATGTCTGCTCCTGCTGTGGAAATGGTCTTGTCGGCTTTGCATGTTGTGAGGGGCATGGATGGGACAAATGCTGGCCGGAAAAAACTCGATACGTTGAATGAGAATTCAAACTATTTTAGAGCGAAGTTATTAGAAATGGGTTTGAATGTTCTGGGTGATTGGAACTCACCAGTGATGCCTATAATGATGTTCAAGCCTTCAACACTGGTAGCATGCAGCAGGGAGATGCTCAAGCGAGGTGTTGCAGTTGTCGTTGTCGGCTTCCCTGCCACTCCGCTCTTGACAGCGAGGGTCAGAGTTTGTATTTCAGCCTGTCACTCAAAAGAAGACTTAGATTTTGCTTTGGATATGTTTCGGGATGTCACAAATCTCCTTGGTCTGGGATTTGGCCCCAAGAGCAATCAGCATCATCTAGAAGCAGCACAAAAATCAGGCATTATTACCCAGTGACAATACATATGCCTATACAATCCACTAGAACGAATATTAGATTACAATGTATCAAGCATATGTATTTTTCTAATATCATCCCAACATTGTGCATGGTAGAGAGTCATTGGTTCCTCTCCTGCATCCCACTGGTCCATTGGTACAACAGAGACACCAGCATGATGTAGAACCTCATGCAACAATGAATCATTTCCCATAATAATGCCCGTGGAAGCCTCAAGAAGTGATCCAATATCTGTAATAGAATCTCCTACGTAGATACTGGAACGATACACGGCGTTCATTTCTTTCAACATTTGGAACTTATCTATAGCAGTCTGGCACAGCCTTGTCTGTAATAAACCATTTGTCCTATCTGCATCAAAATCTAGAGAATTCGCAATGATCTTTAGAGAGGATTTGTTTGAGGTGTCAAGGGGTAATCTTCCGTCGTGCTCAAAAACAGATCGTATGAATTCAGAGGACCAATTGACAGAAAGCACAGTCACATGCATGCCCCTGTCCAGGGCATGCAGGAGAGTCTCAATACAGTTGGGACGAAATTCTACGTTGCGTGCTGCATCTCGAAGGGATTCCATTGATGCCCCAGCCAATAGTCGCGACTCTATTGCCACATTGTTCCGATCCAGGTCAAAAGCAGAAGTCTGAAGTAAAAATTCTTGTAGCCAAGCCTCTCCCTCCCTCTCTCTTGTACTCGGCAGCAGCAGATCATGCATCAAATCATTCCTCTTAGATACATACTCTTGCACGAGACTTTGATACAGGCGTTGTTTGCTCTCGTTGTCTGCATTCCCACCTTGATGCAGCATGGTAGCAGAGACAAGGTGAGATATACTATCTCCAGATGTACATGTATCATCAAAATCCACCACCAGGAGGTCCCTTTCGAGGAGGTTTTCCCTATACTGCCAATTCAATGATCTTACTTGGATGGATGAACCAGATGTGAACGCTGAAATGACACGAGAGAAGTACCCCAATTTGTCTTGCTTTCGAGACACTGACCTGAAAGCAGTTTTGAAACAGGTTCTCTGTAAGGCACCAAGTGCCCACATGTTGATGGGCTGGCAGGTGACAACAATCAATCATAAATTAATTCACGATCGCAATCCTACCTCTTCTTGGAAAATATATCGACAAGGAGTCAGGCGCATCCCCACCCCACCACCTTTTTTTTTCTTTCCAGAGACAAAGTAAGATTTTCATTTTTGACTTTGGAAACGAACGATTCAGTCGTTTTGACAAATAGTCGTGCTAATATATCCAAGTTTAGATATAGATACAAGGGATGGATGGTGCAGATGTGGCATTACTGCGACTGGTTGACATTTTGAAGCATGGACTGCATCCCTTGTTATAGAACCAGGCTTCCAGTAGATAAAGTGCCTGGGTGCGCTAATAGTGTGATAAAATTTCAGTACAAGCATCATGGAGTCATACTTGCGTCACATCGAGGCCTCAATAGGTCTGGGATTGATAGAAAATTTCCTCAGTCTGTCCAGAGGCAGAGTCGCTTGTGTCGTCTTGACGCTCTCGGGAACGAAGGTATAGAGATCTTCTCTCAAAGAGATGATATAGTAGAAGATGATGATTCGCGGAGCTCATGTGAGGAGCCTCCTGTATCAGAAGAGGCATGCACAAGCAATCAGCATATTGAACAGGATAGAAACAGTGTGGAACGGTTTTTCATTTTCTTAAAAGGTCAATATAGCACAAAGAATGCTCCAATGGCTCCCTGGGGCGTTGACACAATTCTTACAGTTTTGATTCTCTGGGTCATATGCTTTTGGATATCGGCATATAGCCTTGTACCACGGTTGCTTTCTCTTGTAAAAAGCGCAGGGCTAGTGGGGAATCTGAGCTACTCTGGTGAGGCTGCCTTGCGTCACCTGCTTTTAGATTTCAGTCAAATATTATCAATATATATACTCTTGAGCCGATCTCTAAGAGAATATCGCCCCAGATTGAGAGAGTACTTTGCAGTATCGCTGACATCTGCCAAATCTTGGAGCATGGTTGGCCTTGGATTTTTAGCGTTCCCAGCTATTGATTTGCTGCATCGATCAATGGTCACGTTGATGTCAAGAAGAGATTTGCATGGACTATCATCTGGTGCGAAAATGTTCGAAGGAGATGGATTTTGGGTCAGATTTTTATGGTTTTTTGTTCTGGGAGTTGTTGCCCCAATATGGGAAGAAGTCATGTTTCGAGGTTTCTTGCTGCCATCACTCTCGAGAATACTGTCTCCCACGAAAGGAATTATTTTGACATCTCTTTTATTTTCCTTGGTGCACTTCACGAAGGAAGGATTTCTCCCGTTGATGATTCTAGGGGCAATTTTCGGATTTTCATATTGTGCGACACGCAATCTATTTCCTGCTATGATGTTGCACGGTTTGTGGAATATGTGCCTGTTGGCACAGGTTTTGACACAATGATTTTATTATATTACAACAATACTTTTGTATCATGTAGCTGAAATCAACAGCCTTGAATTGAAAATAAAAACACAAACCTTTCATTTCAAAATTACTCCGTAGTAAAGCGCTGGGCGGCAAGAATATACCCTCTAGATTTTATTATGGTAATGTACATATATATACATGCCCTTCTCATATTTAGAAACGAGGACAGGACATTTGCTGAACCTGGCCAAAGGTGTCCTGCCATACACCTGAAGAAATCCCTGCTGCAATTTTCGATGCAGCCCTACACAAAAATAACGTCCACTCTTCTTCATCCATGTCCGCCAAGGCGTGTGAGGGATCGTAGCACCCTCTGGGCTCTTCCAGGGGGCGATCTGTCATCGTGGACATGTTAGTTCGACTGATCGCCCTCTGGAATTTCTTCTGCTTCGCATTGACTGTTGCAAAGCGAGGCAACATAGGGACATACGATTGTGCACCGCGAAAATCAACCTCAGTCGCATTCCCTCTTGATCCATCTTCCGTTTCACATTCAGGATGGGTCGGGGATTCACTGTCATAACTTGGGGAAACTCCATGCCCTCCACCCAAAACAGACTTGAATGTGGTTCCAAATGGAGTTCCCACCTCTCCTGTAGCCTTCACTGTCAAATACGGCGCATTATTGTATGTATTGTCTCGCTTTCGCATATTTGGAGAGCTTGGAGATGGCGTTTTTGCTCCCCCATCCTCATCCATAGAAAATAATGCATCTTCTCCTTTTGAGACAAGAGTGTCTGTTCCTGCAGGCACACTGTCCATCTCATCGCCAAGAGCAAAGAAAGTTGCCGACGAGCCAGAGTCCGGAGATGAATCAGCAGTCTCTTCAGCTGCTTCAGATATAGACATTGATGAGAAATGACTAATAGGCACAGATGACTGCCGGGCAGCCTTCAGCTCCTCAAACATCTCCCTTCGTATCTCGAGGCACAAGTTTTCAAGCTCAGAAGGTTCTTCATCTATTCCAATCATAGGACGAGTCATTACACCGGCGATTTCTGAAAGGGTCAATCCAGCTGCGGCACACTCTTGCAACAACAAGGTGGCAAGCTCCAAGATGCGGAAACTGGATTCATGAATATCAGGAAGCTCTTTCCTCAACAGTTCCACATCAGCTTTTGCATCAAGCTTTGAGATATACTCCAATTCTTCCTTATCAAACGGAAGCATTGCCTGAGGCCAATGCTGCCACTCAAAGTATGGAGGCTCAAGCCCTTCTGGAAGAGCAAATCCATGATCAATAGGAATTAGCTGATATTGATCCTTTTGTAGAACTTGTCCATCATTCTTTACTGACTTGACCAAAATGTTTCCACCGTGCCTGTCTGTATTGAACAGACGAATATCTAGAATTCCAATTCTGTGAACATCCTTTTTGTTAAAGAGTGAGGTACCCATCTCAGTGGTATCGCATTCGTGGCGGACATAACTTTGCAGAGATCCCAACTTCAGAGGAAGTTCTCCATCTTCAATATCTTCTACATTGCTGATATCATTATAGTGGAAGATGGGATGTGACATTCTCACCATCACCGTGTGTGGAACTCCGGCATATCTGTCGTGGTCCAGCAAATATGCTGCAACCTCTCGCGAAGCTGCCTCACCTACACGAACGGTAGGCTTCAGACCAGGCTCTCCTAATTCCCTCCCAACAAACCCTTTAGGATTACATGGTGCCAAAGGTTCTTCATCACACGGCTTCATGATGGCTATATTAGCTCCATTTTCACTTTTAAAAAAGTATGTACCTCCCAACCCTTCTGTTGCTGCCTCAGGTTCTTGGTAAGCCTTCAAGCCACGGACGACAGATCTCATCATCTTTTTCACTCCTGGAGTTAAGTGTGAATGGTCCGCAAGGGTCATATCCCCCTGGCTCATTGCCAATCCAGGTGACATACTCGCTGGTGCCAGCCTGGTCTTTGATATTCTGTACATTGTCTTCCTAGCCACTTCCATTTCCTGGGGCTGCGACCCCATATTATCTGCTAGTAAGCTCGCAGTCATACTAGACTGTGCATTTGTTTCCGCTACCATCACGCCAATGGTATCCACATCTTCTGGAGTGGTGGAATCAGACACATGAAAGCCACAATGCTTTACACATATTCCACTCTGTTGTGACACGCTCATTTTCTTTTCACTTGGTCTAGTATACAGTTATCCTGACAAGCGATTATTAAAAATTGATATCTTACAAGAAAGTGCCTTGAGGCCACAGAAGGGTGGGTACAAGGGGCTCTTTGGCAACTCTCTCGTCCTTCACTATGTATCTGTCAGCAATCCTATAACTACCTCATCAATACGGTCAAAATCCTCTCCAGCGTTCGTTTTCACTTTTGAGCGTTACAAAAAGTCTGCAAAGGGAGAGTGATCATATGTTATTAGAAAAAGCCAAACCACCAACAAGTGAAACCAAACCTGTCCCAAGGCCTCGACCGGGACCGTTTCTGGCCTTAACGAACACAACTTTCCAAACTCCCGAATCACCGATATATACTCTTGTAGTCACAATAATATGATAAAATTTACAAATTACGACACCACCCACGTGAAAAGCAAGTGTATCGCTCACAAGATCTCAGGTGGTCGTGTCGAGAGTTCGCCTCGTCGCGTCACGACAACGGGTGACGAAGTTCACGTACCTAACAAGCTAATGTGCTATGCAAATATTAAATATATCACTAATACTATACATAATCAGTCCCAAAAGACTATCAAGAATATATAGTGCGTGTTCACGCGGATGCCCTACCTTCTAGAAAACCTGTCTGTTTCCAAAAAAATGTTATTTTAACCACCCGCGTCCTATATTAAATAGAATTTTATGTCGATCTCCATTTTGTAAGAAATATTTCCCTTGCTCTTTGTTTCAAACACTCATACCCCATAATTTTCAATCATGTCTCCTGTTGTGGATATTGTCGATGTGACGGAGAGAGAGGATGTTAATGTCTCAGAGGAGACTACTGGAGATGGGAGTCACATCAAAGAATGCCTGGACAAGGTTTTCCATGCAGTTGATCAGAGTCCCGAGATGTTCATGCGATGCTGTCTAGAATATGTTGAAAACGAAACCAGGTTGCTGTCCCAACGTGGCTGTGAGCAGAACATGGTAAGATTGATGGAGGCTGTCAGATTGGGTTCTGCAAGTTCTGAGGAAGAGAATGGCGATCTTCTAGCGGAAGACGATGCATGTGATACAGCAGATGTGGTAGAAAAACATAGAAATCACGATACAATGTCATCTTCGTCGTCGGAGAATGATGGACAGCAGGTCCTTGGACCAGGGAATGGTGCAGTCCATAAACATTATTCTTGGACCCAGACTCTCTCGGAAGTATCAATAATCGTTCCTGTTCCTCGAGAAGCTGTTCCTATCAAAGGAAAAGATTGTAAGATAAAAATACAAAGGGATCATTTGAATGTTGGAATCGCTGGCGGTGATGACATACTGGCTGGCCCATTGTTTGCACCTGTTAGGGTGGATGACTGCGTGTGGAACTTAGTGGATTCAAACACAATTGAAGTATCTCTGACCAAAATAGATTCTATGAAATGGTGGAAATGTGTTGTCAAAGGAGAACCAGAGATTGACACGACGAAAATTGAGCCAGAACCCAGCGGTCTTAGTGATGTTGACCCAGAGATGAGATCAACAGTTGAAAAGATGATGTATGATCAGCAACAGCAAGCTCTCCGGCAAAATTCATCTTCGGGACGAGCAGAATCTTTGGAAGATAAACAAGAAGCTATCAAGCGATTCATGGATGCACATCCAGAATTGGATTTTAGTGATGCTGTTGTAGATATGTCATGATTGATCTTGTCCTGGCCATTGTCCCATGGAGCAATATCGAAGACTTTTCTGAAATGAAGGGTGACTCCCGTCATCTTTTCTGATAAAAAAGTCGCATATAGCAGCCCTTGGGTTGAAATGTTACCAAAAGTATGGTTTCCCAGATAAACGTGATGAAATCCGAGAGTCTGACGTGGACATGACTCCCGAAATTAGTTGACTCCCGAAATTAGTTGACTCGTAAGCATGGATCCTACTACGATACACTTTGAAATTAGACAGGATATCAGGCGATATACAGATACATTAAATATATGTGTGTAAAAGAAGGGTTCTTGAGCATGTATACCAAGTTTCTCATCATCTTTGTTGTAGGGTTCCTTGCCCTCGTCGCCTCCGCGAGTGCACGGACGTGTGGAAAACCCAAGAAGAATGCCACAGCTGATTACAACACAAACTCAAGCTTCTGGTCCAGATCTTTCAAATGGTCTGATCCAAAGAGAAAACGGTTCAGTCGCTCCTGGTGCTTGAATAAATGCAGAGATACAGGCAGGTGCTACTTGTGGGACTACCATAAGGACAACAAGGGTGCCAAGTGCGAGATGTATCCCAAGGGTACAAAACTCTTGAGAAATGCCAAATGCTCTGAAAAGAGATGTGTCGAATACGCGAGCAGGTGCTGGAATTGACAAGGGAACTATGTGAAAACACAATGTCTACCATGTAGTACATACTAATGTGTGTTCCCCAATCCTGCCAATCACACTCACCACTAGTGGTGTGAAGCTTTGTTGTTGTTTTTTGTAAAAACATTATCATGAAAGTGTAACTCAAATTTTACATCGATCCATGCTCCTTGAGATTGTGCAAGATATCATTGTACACAAATTCATCTGCATTGTGTGCCCATGTGAAATCAATATGCTCATACCCCAAAACATATTTTCGAAACACAACAGACCCTTCTGGTAAGGATTCTAACAACTTCTCAACATCTACAGGATCTGCAAGCTTATCTTCGACACCGTAGAATACAGCAATAGGCAGAGATTTGGGTATAGACGAGAGTGGATATGCAGGAGCATTTGGTGTCCCATACTCCCTTTGATTACAGTTTAGAGGGGACCCAGAAGGCGTTTCGCAGACTTCTCCGTAATCAAATTTTTTGAATTCAAATTCTCCCGTCTCTTCTGCTCGCCTCACATGCTGCGCCCAATGCCTTATGTTCTTGACAGATGTCCCAGAGGGCGCATAGGCCAAGTATACAGGCAGGCGAGAGACATCGACATTCCGCCGATTAAATCCGCAGATAGCAGTAAGGATAGAAACACAAGAATCAGGAGTAGCAGAACAAAATTCACCGAATAAATCACTCATATCCTGCTGGCTTGGTAAGAATTCCTTCTCTCCCAATACAGTCACCAACGTGTCTGCGTGCATCTTTGCCAAAAACCGTAGTGGGATGCTCGAGATGTAGTTCAAATATATAGCTGGCGCAAGCGCAATGAATATAGAAATATCTTTGGACAGATCTGCAGACGATAAAGCCGCGAACGAGAGGGTTGATCCCTGAGAATGTGCAATTAATCCAACCTTGCTTCTACCTTGGCAAGCATGATGCCTGACATACTCCACAACCGCAGGCAAGTCGAATGCCGCCATATCATCAAAAGTGAAATCCCAAAATACTTTTGATTCAGGAGAAAAGCCTGAGTGGTTCCTGCTAAACGCATTTCCACGTGAATTACTCATCCATACATCATATCCATGATCTGCAAGAATAAACCCCAAGCTCTTTGACCGTGAGTTTACAACCCAAGTGGCACTACTATCAAGTAAACCATGCTGAAGAATGACGGGACGTCGACATGCCTCTTCTCCACCATCAGGCCGGGGTTCCCCATGGGGACCAGGTATCCTATACACTCCAAGGACATATCCATCCTTTGTCTCTACATAGTGTGTCTCGATTGGATAACCCCGACGTTCCACGAGATCCACCATATCTGCATGTCTATATCGTAGTCTTGGAGACAGCGATTCACCCGAGGCATGAAGAGAGAAGCGATAATCGTGTCGTAACCCCCAGACAACAAACCTAGAGAGAACTAGTATGGTGACGAGGATTCTGAATACCATTATATCTCCAGCAATGGTTCTATTATATCATATTTATACGATATTCAAGTCCTATTATCCAGCCATTTGACCGGAACATACATAACTGGTTGACAAATTGGATGGATGTCAGTCAAACCGATTCCCTTTCCCGAGGAGACATGAACGCTTCCGCAACAACTTTTCCATCAGTTTTACAGTTACTCGAAGTCCAAAGAAAAAAACAGGTAATCTACTTTTGTAGGATGTGTCATGAACAAGTCTCCAGTGGGATATTGGTCTGATGCAAGTCAACAGGAGGAAACCCAACGTTGGGTTGTTGAGAGCAAGTACCCTAGTGTTTCTTTGCAGTGGCGGAAAGGAGAATAATGTCTTACAGGTTTGTACCAATAGACAATGTGCATTGAGGATCTTTCGTTCCTTGAATCATGATGAATTGGTATTTCCAATGTGACATATATCAGCTGATTCATGGCATCTGATATCAGACATCAAGGCTTGCATTCTCCAGGTTACCAGGTTGGAGGTAAACATCACCTATGAATCATATGCAATACTCATTAAATACTTCATTTCATGCAAGTATACGAGTAGATAATCATCTTGTTACTATCGTAGACCATATATCATGATTGTGCCACATGTCCACATGTGGTTGTTACCATAGGTTCTCGTCCAACAAAGCGCAAGGACACGTGAATAAGATATACTAGACATTTAAAATATCAAATAATATGATTAATGGCGACGTAGGAATGAATCATGGAGAGGCGGTTGAGAAAGGTTCTGTTGAACCTGGTAGGAGGGAAACTGAAAACAAAAAGGTGAAGAAGAGAAAGGCACTGGCACCTGCGAGTTTTTATCCATCTCGTGGCCATGGAGGGATCAAAGACGAACGACAGATTCGTGTGGATAGCTATGTTTTGGAATATATGCGTCGATTGAAGCAGAAAGCATCTCTACAGCAGCGTGATGTGATGTGGAGGCAATTTCACACACAACAAGAGGCATTCGATTTTGCAGATCAAGAAGACCCAGACGGAGAATATTTGCGTGTCTTTTCTCAAGAACTGGAATCAAATGGATCTCGAAAGTTTCTTGTCTCGAGTTATGTCGAATTTTGGAGGAGATACAAGGATATACCTGAAAAATTTCGTCATTTTTACGAAATCATCCGAGAAGGGTGGCCATGCCATGCATATTTCGATCTGGAATTCAGTAAGGAATACAACCAAGATCTTGATGGAGATACAGTTGTACGTGCATTCTTTAGCTTGCTGAGGAACGCTCTGAAGGTGAGACTTGGTATTGTGATGGACGACAAATGGATTATTGAGTTTGACTCATCATCAGATGTCAAATTTTCTAGGCATGTGGTTGTAAGATTACCCGGTGCTGCATTTTTGGACAATTCGCATGTAGGTCATTTTGCACATGAGATTGTCTGCGATGCGATGAAACAGAGAGAGACGTCAAAATTTAGTAGAATGATGTTTGTTAAGAACAAGCATGGACAAGAGACTACGTTTATAGATACTGGGGTGTATTCTAGGAATAGAGCCTTTCGTTTGTTCCTGTCATCAAAAGCAGGAAAGAATGTACCTCTAATCCCAACAGAGCGCATGATGGATGCCTGGTCACATACATTTCCAGATGAAAAAATATTCATGCACTCATTAGTGAGTAATATAGACCCCATGGCTCGGCTATTGACCTACTCTGCAGAGGGAGAAGTGTTCAAGTTTACAGAGGGTACAGTTCAAAAAAGTATACGATCAGTCTATGATGCCCAGCGTGGGTCATCACCATATCCCAAATTAGATACGTTCATAGTTGAGGTCTGTCGATACAGTCTTGGAGATGAAGGAGCCAGGAGAAATATAGGAATTCGATCATGGGTTTCCATGGATAATGAGTCAATTATAGTTTACAACCTTAGTGGATATAGATATTGCAATAATATAGGCAGGGAGCACAAAAGCAATGGGGTGTTTATTGTTGTGGATCTACATGAAGGAATATGGTATCAAAAATGTTATGATCCGGATTGCAAAGGATACAGGTCTTCTACCCTTCCAGTGAATGCAGATATATATAGAGATTATCTAGCGATACACGAACAGAGAGGTCATACAGAATGATGGTGTAGTTTCATGTAAAAATTAATATTCTATTCCTTGCATACTCATTTTCTGTTGGCATGGAGGCAGAATAGCAACATCATCATCACCTACTGGCTTGCCATTGTCCTCCAAGAGAGATTCCGAGACTGCCTCTGACAGTGAAGGACGCTGAGTAATAGAATCGGGGCCATCCGAGACGCCCTGGGAGAATGCATGAGATGGTTTCAAAGATGTTATCAATGATCCCTTCATATATGTTGGCCCAGAAGGAGTGACAGGAGACCTATACATTGGAGTTGGATGAATACGATATGCAGCCAGCTGCCGATGTGTGATGGCCGACACGACCTGGTCAAACTCTCGAGTTGATTCAATAAGCTTTTCGACCGTTGGCCTTGGATCTTGTATGTATCGTTCATCCAAAAGGACACTAATATGAGCTGACGCTGCTTTGACCCAATCGTTGAGAATCCACTGACATGTATCACATAAGACTTGGGGCCCCTTTTCCATTATGCTTTTCAATCTAGATGTAATTCTACCATCACTCAACAGAACCAAAGATGGTCTCAGGTGGACTAATTCTCTGAGCACTCCAATAGCCTTTACGAGATCTTCTTTTTCTAAATCTTTAGAGTTTTCAAGCAGTGTATGGGTGGAATCGAGCACATTGAGACATCTCTCTATAACGTTTTTCTCAATCATCGGAATCTTCATGTCTGCAAAAGCAAGGGCCTCTGATTTTTTGGACTCGCGGATCTTCACCTCCTCCTCAAGCCATTTGCGAATCTCTGCTGCAGTCACTGACCTCGAGTCAAAGTCAAGGTCATACAGTCGGAAGTTTCCTCTCCCTCGCCGTGTTCCTCCAGACATACCACTGTATCCTCCGGAGCCAAAAACGTTTGGACGTGGTGGCCTTCCACGGCCCCGTCCTTTAGTCGTTTTGGGAGTAGATTTTGTTTTTGCTTTTGCTTTTCCTCTATTCTTCGATCGATAGCTTGAATGAAATCGAGGTGTTAATGGTTCAGTCCTAGGACCAATAATCCAGTTGAGCCATCTTTTGACCTCTTCCTGATTATGGGCCTGAAGGGGTGCTGCCTTGTCAAATATGTTTTCCGTATGATACAAATAATGGCCATCTCTGGTCTCCTTTTCATCTCCTACCACTGCCAGGTGATTATGTCCTGAAGTATCGAGAAGATACCAGCAAATTTGATGGCGTCCATCTGGAAGCTCTCCTTTTGTCTCCGAATACGAAACAAACTTGGGCAAATTTATGTATGCAGGATTCTGTGGCACTTCATCCTTGACAACATCCACATGATAGCCTGATTTGGCCTGGCTTTCTTGGATAATTTGCTGTGCCCAAACCTTGACTTCTGATTTGTTATGACATGCCAATGGAGGGAAATTTGGCTCGTTCGTGTATTCATAATGCGAGTCACCATTATCAATGCCTGTGGCAGCAAAATGCAGGCTACCTTTTGAGTCTACCAGAAAGAATTTGAGCGCATACGTGTGATTACCAGTGCCCCTGCTTCTACTCTGCTTTACTCCTGGAATTACTTCTCGTTCCTCATGAAGAGTCACAAAGATTGGCTTTGAATCAGCTACTGACACTGAATTTGGTCCTGAAACCTCCCCGCCTCTAACGGGCATTGCATCACTTGTGGTGTTCCTACTAGAATTCATAACTCTGCTCGTTGCAGACTACGACCGGTTGACAAGATTAGGATGATGGATCTTTCAAGACAACGTAAGCTTTTTTGAAATCAGGTCTTCTATAAATTGCGTCTTTACTTCGTTTCTTCTTCCCCAGATAGTTGATAGTCTTGACACTTTCCACTTCCACACCGTATACTCCCTCCAAGGTATTCTTAATTTCTGATTTTGTCGCCTGAGGCACAGTCTTGAATACAAGCTCCTTTACAAAACCAGTCTTTTGATACACAGCCCGCTGGGCATCCGTCAATGGAAAGAGTTGTAGTGACAAATTTGGTAGAAAAGTTGGAACCCTCCTCCAGTATTTCGCAAGTGAATTAGCACCGCTAGAAGTCATTTATTGTGTCATAGATTTACACAGAGTAAAATTATGCCACAGCGTATACCTATATAGAAAATATGTGACGATATGAGAGGATTACAGGAAACAACTGAGGGGACGAATCTCGTGGAAACAAACATGGGGGTGACTCCCATATTTTGGGGGAACATACGAGATTCTGACAATTCCAATCACAACAAAAGCATATAATTACGTACGAAACGTATTCTATTTTGATTCTGCGCCACAGTTTGTAGCGAACCACCCATTCATATCCCGATGGGTGTTAAATACGGTTTTTCTCTTCTTGAATAGAATTTTTTTGCTTCATGGAGGCTGCTCAAGATATTATGTGTTCATACGCCCGCCATTATGAAGAATTTTCAGTTTAATGTTAATCATGGAGGAGCAGAATCTCGAATCTATCGTATTGAAAGCGGTAGGTGCAGAAGGGAGCATTCAGGACTCTGGAGAGTTTGCTCAACGTTGCAATATCGAGGATCACAATGCGATCGTTGGTGTGCTCAAGAGTTTAGAATCTTATGATTTCATAGTTTTGAAAGAGCGATCGAACACAGCGTATAAGTTGACTGAAGAGGGTCAGTCTTACCTTGAAGCAGGAGCGACGCCTGAAGCTCAGGTATTTACTGCTGTTAGAGCCAGAGTATCGGATCCCGTAGGAATAGGAGAGTTGAAAAAAGATCTTGGAGCTGGAATAGCGGATGTGGGCTTTAAACAGGCCATGCAGAAGAAATGGGTGGCAATTGATAAGTCCTCAGGAAAGCCTCTTGTAGTGCCCAAGGTAGAAGTCATCGAGGATACTGCTTTGGCTGTTCTCAAAGCTATTGAAAATGATCCAGCTACCGCTCAAGGTACGAATGCCTCAGAGCTGCAGCAGATGACAAAGCGTAAGCTTGTCGCGTTGAAAAAATGGAGCAGCTATGAAGTTACAAAAGGACCAAAATTTGCTCTCGAGAGGAAAAAGCCTGCCACGGATTTGACTGCAGAGATGATTCAAAAGGGGACATGGAAGGATCAGGAGTTTAAAGAATATAACTTTGATTCATTTGGTCTGATTCCTGATGGAGGATACCTGCATCCTTTGCTCAAAGTGAGAACGCAGTTTAGAAAGATTTTCACAAACCTGGGCTTTGAGGAGATGCCAACAAATAATTATGTGGAATCATCATTCTGGAATTTCGATGCTCTATTCCAGCCACAGCAGCATCCTGCAAGAGATGCTCACGATACTTTCTTTTTGACGAAACCATCCAAGGCATCATTAGATAAAATACCATCTGATTATTTGGCACGGGTGAAGGATATGCACGAGTCTGGAGGTTTTGGATCAATTGGCTATGGATATTCTTGGTCTGTAGAAGAATCACAAAAGAACCTTTTGAGAACCCATACAACTGCTGTGTCTTCTCGTATGTTGTACAAACTTGCACAGGATGGATTCAAACCTGCCAAGTACTTTTCCATTGATAGAGTCTTTAGGAATGAGTCAATCGACAGAACACATCTTGCAGAGTTTCACCAGGTGGAGGGAGTCGTGTGTGGACACGGCTTGCATTTGGGGCATTTGATAGGAATATTACAAGAATTTTTCAACCGATTGGGACTGGGATCAAAGCTTCGCTTCAAGCCAGCATACAATCCATACACAGAACCCTCAATGGAAATCTTCTCATACAGTGAAGAACTTGGCAAATGGATGGAAGTGGGAAACAGTGGAATGTTTAGACCAGAAATGTTGAGGCCAATGGGTATCCCAGAGGGCGTTAATGTAATTGCTTGGGGTCTTTCATTAGAAAGACCAACCATGATCCTGTATGGCATTGACAACATCAGAGATTTGTTTGGACACCGTGTATCCTTGCAAACTGTCAGGAACAATGCGTTGTGTAGAATGGGAATGTAATATATGTTACTTTAAAACACTTTCTATAATCTCTCCAGATAAAGGGAAGTTCCTTCCGTATGCCTTTCTAACCGCATCAAGACCTCCATCGACATAGAGAGCTCCAATCACAGCTTCAAATGCCTCTGCCATCATGTCATTTGATGGTTTTCCCTTATTGGCGACCATCACACCCTTGCCAAACACCATCAAATCTTCTAGACCCAAATACACAGCATTTCGTGTACAATTTTCTCTCGAAACCAATTCGCATCGGAGGTTTGTGAGGTTTCCAACAGATGTACAACCACAGACTCCTGCCAGTTGCTCAGTGACAGCCATCTGAAGTGCTGCATCCCCCATCCAGCTCAGCACTCGAGAGTTGGGAGAAGCGGCTGATCTGTGAGTCAATGCTAAGTTTAGAAGCGATCTATGAGTAAATATGTGACCCAAACGCCTCTCAAGCGCAACCATTTGTTCATCATTTGGTACCCCAGAATGGTCTTGAATGTACGAAATAGAGCGAGCTGCGTGGAGAAAATTTTCCGTGAGTAAATGCCCATGTTGTGTCCAACTACTATCAAAACCACTATTGCTAATTCTAGATTGATCATAATTGGTGGTAAAACGTCGCATAGCGAAACGAGAGGGTACTCTGCAAGTTGAGAGGGAATGGGATATTCTAGGGGGTACCTTGTAGAACCAGGTGAGTATACTCCTAAACCCTATTCTATTCATCGATCTAAATAATATATATTAATATCACGTTATGATTCAAGGACTATCTTCAATTCCATTTCTAGGGGTTGAACCACGAGAACGGTTCAATCTTCTAAACTGGGGCTGGAGTGGCAACAACGATGATGCTTCATCGTCTTTCTCTTTACGGAGATTATCGTACTCTGACATCAATTCTATCTGCTCTTCTAGTAGTAATCCTTCCTTGTACTTTTGATACTTGAAATAATTATACAGTGCAACCCCTGAGATGAGGACAACCAGGCCCAATCCGTTGACAAGGGTAAAATCTTCATGGAGGAATAAGACTGCAGCACCCACTGTCACGACTTCTTTAAATGTTCCTGCAACCATAAATGTCAATGCTGATGTATTTGCAATAAGTGTGAATTCGGCAAATACCATGCATAGAGCAATTACTCCACCAGCCAGGAGAATGAGGATGGTTAGAAGGCTATTCCATCCAGATGAGAAATATGTAGAATTTGGCAGGGTACTCCACAATTTTTCCGTACAAAGACTCGTAAATAGTAAAGTAAGTCCCATAATAGGCGTCAAGGCCTCTATAATTTCCAGCGCTCCTCCTCTGGATCTGTTACGGGAATCTCCCTGTAGCAGGACTTGAGTGATGGTCCATCGTAGGCCAGCAAGAGCAGATGCTGCAAGAACCATGATGAACCCGGCAAGGTTGAACTCAGTCTCTCCAGCAACTAGTAAAAACAACCCACACGATATTATTGAAACTACACCTGCAAGTTTCCATGTCATTTTCTCAATACCCCAGAGTATGGCAAACATGAGCAAAAACAATGGTGTGGTGGATTTCAACATGACGTAGAAACTCAGGGAAATGAATGCCAGTGAAGTGTTCGATAAACCAATATCTAGACCAGTTGCCACACCATTTGGAACGACCTCTTTGAAATATTCTCTCCAGGTCAGAGGTTGTTCACTCGTCTTGGAGATACAGCCGGTTGACAAGAGAACCCTGGCAAAGAAAAATTGCGAGAAAAACTGTATGCTTGTCATGAAAAATGGTGCAGGAAATCTCCCTTCACCAAAGAGTCCATGACCATCCTCCGCCCCAATTAAAAGCTTGTTCCACAGGGATAGAGCTGTGCTAAAACAGTACCAAAGAATAATCAATCCGAGGTTGATGACAGTGGTGCTCCAGAGAGGATCAGACCACACTGTTGCCATACAACTCATTGCTCTGTTCAACATTGCTGCGTTCCTTCGTTCCCTTGCGGATGGCATATCATGTCTTTTTCTTTGCTCACTGAGATTATCTATGGAGCCCGTTCAAGAGGAAAGAACACCGCGCCTTCACCTCTCTATGAACACAACTCAACGCAGTTGTGTATACCATCGACGTTTCTCCGTTTGTTCATGTCGTGTAAATAGATAATTATTAAATATTTTCAGTTCTATAAACACACAGTAGATAAACAAGGAATTTACAAAGAAAGTATCGTAACGAACGAGGCCAACGTTGGCAGTTTAGTTCAACTGCCTCTTGCATGGGGCAATGCCCAATAATTGCCGTATATATCTGTGGTGATGAAGAATCGTGATTGCTCATCACATTTTCATAGAGAATGACAAGAGATTTTGCGCTGCGCGAGACTGAATGCCTGCAAAGAAGTTCTTCATCACACAGTCCTTGTATGTTTTGGCTGTGTTTCCATTCTCTATGAACCAAGATACCATTGAGGAAGCTACTGCTTTTGCTATCTGTGTACGACTCTGTGTACCTCTTCCACATAGAGAGTCACTAAGGATATCCATTATGCCACCTGCAATTGCAAATTGAGAATGGCTTGTTCCATTCAGCACAATTTCCCAGCTTCCAGGGCTTCCAGCATCAAAGAATTTCTCATAATTTCCTTCCACTGGATTGCAACTACCTTTTATACTCGCTCCAGCAACTGCTATCTTTTTACCCGAGGCTGCTAGTGACGCAACTGCCGAAGGATTTTCTGGAGACACTGGAGCAAATCCACTAGAGTCCACAGGGTCAATGAGGAAGGCAGCTTTAATCAGAGAGAGGGGACGATCATCATCTTCTGTGAAAACCAAACTCGCAACTTTACCCCCACGCGAATGTCCAGATGAGAATACAGAATTAAGATCGACCGTTATGTCAGAAATAGGATCAAGTAGATCTTGTATGCATGATTCGACATCAAAAAAGAAAAGATTACCAGATCCTGCAGATTCTTTGTCCTCCCTCAAAAGAGATGACGATGTGATATTATTCTCTTTATGATTGTG
>PJEL010001535.1_pt1 | contig 22993 bp, 21 predicted proteins | sample 1853271 | NCBI WGS metagenome assembly PJEL01 (sample SAMN08108733, study PRJNA415343) | Invertebrate metagenome, whole genome shotgun sequencing project. | host: Globobulimina | place: Sweden: Gullmar Fjord | collected 2015-08
GGCATCATGGGGCCCGCGGCCAGCATTCTCGTCATAGACGACGAACCCGAGGTCGCCCAGATGCTGGGCGATATCCTGGCGCCCCACGGTCACCATGTGGTGACGGCGGAGTCCGGAGAGAAAGCGCTCAACCTGATCGCGGGACAGCGCTTCGACGTTATTCTGAGCGATGTCCGCATGCCGGAGCTCGACGGACCCAGCCTTTACGCCGCCCTGGAGCGGGTGGATGCCAAGCTGCTGCGACGCACCGCCTTCATTTCCGGCGACACGCTCAGCCCTTCGGCGCGAATCTTCCTGCAGCGGGTCCAGCGGCCCTTCATTGAAAAACCCTTCACCCTTGAGGAAGTGCGCGCGCTGGTCGGACAGGTCCTGACCGACGTCCGCCAGCACCCTCCGGGGACCGGAGGTGAGTAGCGGAACCGACAGCACGAGCCGAGGAGCCTTGGGAATGCAGGGGCAAAAGCACATTGTCGTTGTCGACGACGAACCTGGGATCCGCGAGACCATCCAGGAATACCTGGAGCTGCACGACTTCCGGGTGACTCCCGTCGATGGTGGCGAAGGGCTGCGCGAAGCCGTCGACAAGGACGACATTGACCTGGTGCTGCTCGACATCCGCATGCCGGGCGAGGACGGCCTGTCCCTGGCGCGTTTCCTGCGCGAGAACTGCCAGGTCGGCATCATCATGTTGACGGCGGCCGGCGAGGTGGTCGACCGTATCGTCGGCCTGGAAATGGGCGCCGACGACTATCTGGCCAAACCGGTCGACCTGCGCGAACTGCTGGCGCGCGTCAAGGCGGTGCTGCGCCGCGCCGACTGGGCACAGAAGCCCGAGAACGGCGTCGAGCCAGACGATGCCCGCATCGCGCGCTTCGGCCGCTTCACCCTTAATCTCGAATCCCACAAGCTGTTCAATGGCGAGGGCGGAGAGATTCCGCTTACCGGCATGGAGTTCGACCTGTTGAAGGCCTTCGCGGACAACCCCAACAGGGTGCTGACCCGCGACCAGTTGTTGAACCTCGCCCACAATCGCGATTGGGAACCCTTCGACCGCAGCATCGATATCCGCATCGCCCGCATCCGGCGCAAGATCGAGAGCGATCCCGCCAAGCCGCAGGTCATCAAGACGGTGCGCGGCGCCGGCTATCTCTATTCCACGGCCAAGCCTTGAGCCCTATCTGACCGCAGCGGAGCCTGCGGGTTACGAAGCGGCAGTGAAGCTGTCCGCCCGCGCCATCGCCCACGGCAACGAGTATTCGGGCCGGTTGCAGTTGCCGTCGACCAAGGCGTTTTTCTCCAGGGTCCAGTAGGCCTGCTCGGCGGAAAGCGTTTCGCCGCTCTTCTGGCGCACCATGATGTGCTGCGGCTGTAGTTGATCCGGCCGTTCGAAGCCGGCGGCGCCGACGATCTCCGCCAGGGCGTGCATGGTGTTGCGGTGGAAGTTCGCCACCCGCTGAGCCTTGTCCTCCACCACCAGGGCGCGCTGGCGCAGCGGGTCCTGCGTCGCCACGCCGGTGGGGCAGCGGTTGGTGTGGCAGGACTGCGCCTGGATGCAGCCGATCGAGAACATGAAGCCGCGCGCGGAGTTGCACCAGTCGGCGCCCAATGCATGGGCCCAGACCAAGTCGAAGGCGGTGACCAGCTTGCCGCTGGCGCCGATCTGGATTTCTTCGCGCAGACCGGCGCCGATCAGCGTGTTGCGCACGAAAGTCAGTCCCTCCGCCAGGGGCGTGCCGAGATGGTCGGCAAACTCGACCGGCGCGGCGCCGGTGCCACCCTCCTTGCCGTCGACGACGATAAAGTCGGGCCGGATGCCGGTTTCCAGCATGGCTTTAACCAGGGCCATGAACTCCCAGCGGTGCCCGATGCAGAGCTTGAAACCGACCGGCTTGCCGCCGGACTTCTCCCGCAGGGTCTGAAGGAAATCCATGAACTCAAGCGGCGTGGAAAAGGCGCTGTGCCCCGGGGGCGAAATGCAGTCCTGCCCCAAGGGGATGCCGCGCGCCTCAGCGATCTCGGGGCTGATCTTGGCGGCCGGAAGCATGCCCCCGTGCCCCGGCTTGGCGCCTTGCGAGAGCTTCACCTCGATCATCTTCACCTGCTCGGCCTGGGCTTGCTCGCCGAAACGCTCCGGGTCGAAACGTCCCTGGGAGTCGCGGCAGCCAAAGTAGCCGCTGCCGATCTCCCAGATCAGGTCGCCGCCGCCCTGGCGGTGGTAGCGGCTGATGCTGCCCTCGCCAGTGTCGTGGGCGAAGCCGCCGAGCTTCGCACCGATGTTGAGCGCCTGAATGGCGTTGGCGCTGAGCGCGCCGAAGGACATGGCCGAGATGTTGTAGACCGAGGCGTCGTAGGGCTGCGTGCAGGCGGCCCCACCGATGCGCACGCGAAAGTCGCCCTGCGCCGCCGGCGGCTTCGGCGCCATGGAGTGGGTGAGCCAGGCGTAGCCCGCGCCGTAGACGTCCTGCCGGGTGCCGAAGGGGCGCTTGTCCTCGACGCCCTTGGCGCGCTGATAGACCAGGGAGCGTTTGTCGCGGCTGAACGGCTCCTCGTCGTGCTCGCTCTCGATGAGGTACTGGCGGATCTCCGGCCTGATTCCCTCGAACAGCCAGCGCATGTGGCCCAGGACCGGGTAGTTGCGCAGAATGGCATGGCGCGTCTGAAGAAGGTCCCGGCAGCCCAGCAGGCTGAGGCCGAGAAGCGGCAGAAAAGCGAGCAGGAACCACACCTGCCAGACGCTGAGTCCCGCGGCAACAACGGTCAGGAGAACGACTCCGAGAAAGATGGAATAGCGTGACATCGCGGGCAACCTCGGCAATGGCAGGGCCCCTCAGCGGCCCGGGGCCGTCGAAAAGGGATCATTGCCCTCTAGAGCGATCCGCGCCGAGGGTCAAGCTCCTCAGAGGGGCGTCTTAGCGTGAAGGCGGCTCTCGAAGGTCCAATTTTTGCCTTCAATTCTTGGATCGAAGCACTACAGTCGATCAGACGGACAGCGAACTCCTTCATAGACGCCGTTCGCGACTAGGGGCAATGCAGGGAGGTCAGTCCATGACCATCCGTTTTCTCACAGTCGTTATTCTTGTCGCTTTCGCCACCCAAGGCCCGGCAATTGCACAGCAAGGACCTGGACCTGAAAAGTTGCTGAACCGTATGGACGGCGACGGTGATGGGCGCATTGCGCGAAACGAATGGATGGGCCCTCCTCCGGCCTTTCGGAAGATGGATTCTAATTCCGACGGCTATCTGACAGCCGCTGAACTGCAGGCCTGGCAGGGAAAGGGACAGAGCCGCTCTTCCGGTCAAACTCCAGTCGGAACGCAATCCACCGCCGAAAGAAAAAGCCCTTCCTGGGTCGACACTCACGTTCACCTGCGCGCAGGAAGTGGAACCTATGAAGGCGCCCTGGAGCACGCTGCTGAGCTGATGGATGCTTCTGCTACCCGGGTGATGATTGTGATGCCGCCGCCGTTTCCCAAGACGGGCAGAGCCAGGAACCGCTACGACGTTCAGGAACTGTCACGAGTTACCAAAGCCTTCCCCGGGCGTTTTCTCTTTATGGGTGGCGGACATCTCATCAACGGCATTATCGAAAGCACACCGCCGGATCAGGTCACCGCTGCCATCCGCGAAGATTTTACTCAGAAAGCCAACTACATTCTGGATTCAGGGGCGCGTGGATTTGGTGAACTGGGGATGATGCACCTGGGGCACTTCGCCGGCCATCCTTCCTATTGGGTGAGGCCGGACCATCCCTTGTTTCTGCTGCTTGCCGATATCGCGGGGCAGCGCAAGGCTGTGATCGACATCCACATGGACGTGGTGGAGCAGGATGCAGCGACGCCACGAGAGCTGGCCGCTGGCGACAACCCACCGGTGATGAAAGAGAACGTGGCTTCGTTTGAACGCTTCGTCGCTCATAACCGCGACGCCCGCATCGTCCTCGCCCACGCAGGATGGGACGTCACCGGACAATGGTCGGCAAAGCTAAGCCGCCGCCTCCTTTCAGCCCACCCCAATCTTTACATGAGCTTGAAGGTTACCGCTCGGGGCGCGAGCGGCGAGAACCAACTGATGACCGAAACCGCTTCCGGATCGGTGAAGAACGAGTGGTTGGCCGTCTTCAAGGTCTTCCCGGAGCGCTTTTTCGTCGGCAGCGACAGTTTCTTCGCCGCAGTGGGGGCAAAAGGCCGAGCTCCAGGTGGCATGACCCAGTTCAACGGCGAACCAGTCGAAAGATTTCTGAATGGACTGCCGCCGAACCTGGCGCGAAGAGTAGCCTCGGAAAACGCCCTGGCCGTTTACGGTGAGCCCTAGGACGCGCCGGGTCGCAGGGCGCCGGTCAAGATGTCGGCTGAAGCCGTCATGCGGATGATGTGAAAGCCCTCGCCGTAGGCAAAGCCCGACTGGGTGCCGCGGAACATCGCCAGCGCCCGAACCGCTTCAATCGACCGCGGCCCGGGAAAGGCGGGGATCTGACTTTCATAACAGGCCAGGGCCTCGAGTTTGCGCTCGATCGTAGTGGTGACGTCGACCACCCAGTTGGGCGTGAAGTTGGGCTCTATGTGCGGCGCGTTCCAATGGGTTTCCGAAAGAGTCTCAAAGGCGGCCAGCAGCTTGATCCCGGCGCCGGCACCGACCGGCCGGGTGGCGACCATGGCCGCATCGAAGATCGCCCGGTGGTCGACATGGCGGTCGGGATAGGGGCAGAGCACGACCGTCGGCCGGACCTTCTCCACCACCGCGGCGATGGCGCCGTTCAGCTCCGCCACCGGCTGCTCCGAGACGTAGACGGCCGGCAGGTCGAGAAACTGGGAGTCGGTCACCCCGAGAATGCCGTGCGCCCTGCGCGCCTCGGCAACCGTCTGCTGGTGCACCGCCTCGCTGTAGAGCGGCGGCATGTGGGCCGCCACAGTGAGAATGGTGACCGGGAGCCCGGCGGCTGCGCAGAGGGCAATGGTGCCGCCGGCGGCGAGGGTCTCGTCGTCGGGGTGCGGGGCAATCACCAGCAGGCCTTGATTGCTCATGCTTTAGCTGTCCTCCGGCTTGCGCAACAGGAAGCCGCCGACCGCCAGAACGTCCATGCCCGTGGAATAGAAAGTCCGCAAGGCATCCAGAACGGTGCAGACGACCGGCTCTCCCTTGACATTGAACGAGGTATTGAGAAGGGCGGCAACCCCCGTGCGGGCCTCGAAGCAGGAGATCAGCCGGTGATAGAGCGGCAGGACGTCGCGATGCACGACCTGCACCCGCGCGGTCCCGTCGACATGGACGACAGCCGGCGCCAGGCACTTGAACTCCTCGCTCGCCTCGAAGGCGATGATCATGAAGGGCGCATCCTGGCCGGCGACGAGGTAGCGCTCGGCGGCCTCGGCCAGGATGGAGGGACAGAAGGGCCGCCACTGTTCGCGATACTTGATGACCAGGTTGACCCGGTCGCGGGCCTCGACCTTCCGCGGGTCGGCCAGGATGCTGCGCTGGCCGAGCGCGCGGGGTCCCGCTTCCATGCGGCCCTGAAACCAGCCGACGACCGAGCCCTTGACCAGTTCGTCGGCCACGGCCTCGGCGATGTCGTCGGGCCGTTCGTAGGCGAGTCCGCAGCGCTTGAGCGCTTCCTCGATCTCGTCGTCTTGCGTCTCCGGCCCACAGGCCAGAGTCTTCAGCGGCTCCGGCCGGGCGCCGGTTCTTTCCCAACAGGCCCCCAGGGCCGCCCCCGCCGCCGCGCCACCGTCGCTGCACAGAGGATGGGCGAAGACCCTTGCGACCTCCGGCAGGGCTTGCAGGCTGCTGTTCATCTTGACGTTAAGCCCGACACCGCCGCCGATACAGAGGTTCCCGGTTCCGGCTTCCTTCAGCGCCCAGGTGACCAGTGGCTCGACAGCCGCCTCCAGCGCCGCCTGCACCGCGAAAGCCAGATCCCGATGCCAAGCCTCGATGGGCGCGTCGTGGCGCCTCGGCAGCCGCTCAAATAGCGCCGGCAGGTGGTCGGTGAAACGATCGGACCAGGAACGCGGGCCGTAGTGGATGAAGCTCGGATCCAGGCGATACTCGATACCGTCCGGCGCGGGATGAAGAACCTTGGCGACCTTGCTGCTGAGATCCCTGTCGGGCTGGCCGTAGGCGGCAAGGCCCATGACCTTGTACTCACCGTCGTAGGCTTCGAAACCGAGGTACTCGGTGAAGGCGGCGTAGAACCAGCCGAGCGAGTGGGGCATGCGGATTTCCCGCATCACCTCGATGCTGTCGCCCCGGCAGCGCCAGACCACGGTGCAATGCTCGTCGCCGGAGCCGTCGATGGTCACGCAGACGGCGTCGTCGAAAGGCGACTGCAGATAGCTCTGCAGCGCATGGGTGTAGTGGTGCGGCAGCCCGATGATCGGCGGCAGCGGCGCCTCGCCGAACAAGCGGCGCCATTCGCGCGCATGGCGGGCTTCGTAGGCATCGCGATTGAAACCGCCGAGCATGGCGCGCTGCCAGCCCTTGGTCGCCGGATCGAGCGGCCAGTCCCCGGCCATCTCGTCGAAGAAGGCCGCGATGCGCCCGTCGGTATAGGCGTCGATGTTCCAGTTGACGCCGATGGCGGCGACAGCCTCCGGCCCGATGCCCGCCGTTTCGAGGCAGTAGTTCAGCGCCCGGCGCGGATAGACCCGGTAGGCGTGCTTGTTGCGCAGAAAGCGTTCTTCTTCCGCATAGGCAATGACCTTGCCGTCCCGGACAATGGCGACCGCCGGATCGAAGTGACCTTCAAAGATGCCCAGGAAATGGTCGGGTGACCCCATGACGGCGGCTCCAAAAATGCGCGATGCCAAGATTCACAAGGCCGGACGCGAGGCTTTGCGCGGGCGTCTTAGCAGCAATGCCCCATTCAGTAAACGACCCAGCGGGCACCGGCCACCCCTACTCGACAGCCCAGGGCTAGCCGCAGGTTCCCCACTGAAGGGACATCAAACCCCCAGCAACTGATAGACCTTCGACTTCAGTCGGCCATCGCTGCCGATCGCTTCGGCTAGCGCCTCGACTTCTGCTTCCGTCGGCAGAAATGCGCCTCGGTTTCGCTTACTCCCGATTGTCCGCCATAGCCCGACGTAGTTGGCATCGACTGCATGGCGAATCATCAGCACCGTCAAGTGTGTCATCTGGATCGCCGGAAGCCTAGCCACGCAGCGCACCAGTCCGCGCTCAGCGAACTGTCTCTTGCCGATCAAAGCTGCCCGGAGATCGTCGAAACTGATGCCGGCTTGGGCCTTCAGCAGTGCCCGCGTCGCGCGTTGCGCCTCCGACAGGTTGTCGGAACGGAGTGCAATCTCCCTGAGGTCATCGACCGCCGATCCGTTCTTCAACTGGGCTGACGCTGCAAGAACATCGACCACTTCGTCCCTTGCACAACGACTGCGTGCCGCGTAGAGCAAATCACCGTCGGCAGCTTCCCCGTAGTGGGCCAGCACTCGGGCAATCCATACTTTTGAGGCCCCGGAGCGCAGCTCTTCACGAAGTTCCGACACAATATCGATGCCGAGACTCCGCAAGCCGAAGACTGCACCCTCTGTCATCGAAAAGCTCGGATGAGATAGGAAAGAGCGAAAGACGCTTTCCCGGGGGAGCGATGAGTCCTTGTTTCTGATGACTCCTCTGAGAGCGATGCGCTGGACCTCAAGGGACCGATCCTTCAGACCGGATTCCAACAACCGGTCCAGATCGGGTTTCAGGGGCAATTGCCGGCTGGCGACCTCACCATCCTGCTTCCAATTAAACTTGCCCTCTAGCAGGCAGCGCAGGGCTGTCCGTCTCACCCGGTCATGCGCGCCCGTCAAGGCAACGCTTTCGAGCTGGTCGTCGAAGATCCCCGTGCGCAATCCGTAGACAAGCAGGCGGTGAGCTGCGTCGAGCCGGCTCCCGATCAGCAAACCCGACATTGTCTCCAGGACTCCCGGATAGGTCGTCAGGCGGTCGACAGCCGCCCTCGATACTTCGTCCAGTCGGCCAAGTCGTTCTTTGTCGAGGATCAGATCGGCACAGCCGAGAATCATGTCGACCTTGTCTTGCGAGGGCCCGTCGCCGGAAAGGAACTCCTCGACCTTCTTGACGGCGGCCCTCCGCACAGGGCTGACCCAATCATTGACCCGCTGCAACAAGAGGGCGAGGCAGAAAGGCCCTGTGACCGAAGGCAGCGCCTTTATCGCCGCTTCGCGCAGATAACCAGACCCGGAGAGGCTCAAGAGGATCAACAGCGCCGGTGCTTTCGCGGATACGCGCGCGACGGCCGTTGCGGCATCGGGTTGCGAAGCGGCACGCAGCCTTGCTCTATGCAGCTGGCAGTCGATCACCGCACGCATCTCTGCCGAAACCGAAGTGATATCACGCGGCGCGTAGACCTCGATGCCGGCAGCTATGTCCGGAAGCTCCGCGGGCCTGGCGGCAGCGGAAAAGAGCCACCGCCGCTTGACGCAGGAGCTGAGCAGCGCGGCGACATCTTGCTCGAAAGACGGCTGAAGTTTCGTCATCGCCGACAACTGAGGTTCCTACCCTTAGGCTCGCCGGTCAGCCGCGTCGCTTCACCGGGGTGCCGGTCGCGCTTTCGTAGACCTTGACCACCGCGGAGTCGTCGATCTTGCCGTGACCCATCGCCGAGGCGGCGAGGAAAAGCTGCAAGGCCGCCGAGGCAAGGGGCAGCGGCGTCTTGCTGTCGTAGCCGGCGCCGACGACGAGGCCCAGGTCCTTCACGAAGATATCGACCATGCTGGTCGGGGTGTAGTCGTCGTCCAGCATGTGCGGCACCCGGTCGGTGAACATCCAGGACCGCCCGGCGGACGTCGAGACGATGTCGAAGAGCGTGCCGGGATCGCAGCCCATATTGGCGCCGAGCGCCATGACCTCGGCCGCCACCGCCACATGGACGCCGGCCGCCAGTTGGTGAACCACCTTGTAGGTGGCGCCGAGACCGGCTTCGGGACCCAACTCGCGGACCTCGCCGGCCACGGCGTCGAGGACCGGGCGCGTCTTGGCGAAAGCCGCCTCGGAGCCCGAGGCCATCACGGTCAGGCTTCCCGCCTCGGCCCCGACCTTGCCGCCGGAGACCGGCGCATCGAGGACGAGAAGCCCCTGCGCCTCGAGCCTGCCGGCGATCTCGCGCACCGCCTTGGGAGCAGCCGTGCAACAGATCATCACCGCCGCGCCCTTGGGCAGAGCGGCGGCAGCAGCGCCTTCACCGAAGAGAACCTGGTCGACCTGCTCGGCATTGACCACCATCAGCAAGAGGACGTCGACCCCGGCCGCCGCCTCGGCGGCACTCGCCACCGCCTCGCCGCCGGCCTCCCGGAAGGCGACGCGGGAGCCCTCGAAGACATCGAAACCTTTCACTGCCAGACCGGCCTTCAAGGCGTTCTTGGCCATGCCCAGGCCCATCGAGCCGAGACCCACAACCCCAAGAGATAAATTGCTCATTCCATTTTTCCAATATGTGACAACAAGTTACGGCCTGGAACCAGGAGACGCAGACCCCTGTCGATTCAAAGCCAGGACTTCACCGAGGCGCAGACCGCATCGACCGAAAGACCGTAGCGATCATGCAGGGTCGGCAAGGCGCCGGCATCGAGGAAGGCGTCCGGCAGACCGATGTGGCGGAACTTCGGCGCAACGCCTTCGATCAGCAGGCTCCGCGCGACGCCCTCGCCGAGGCCTCCGACCACCGTGTGATTCTCGGCCACCACGACGAGGCGGCCCGATTTGCGGGCGGCTTCGACAATCGTCGCCGTATCGAGCGGCTTGATCGTCGGCACATGCAGCACCGCGCAGTCCACCGAATCTTTCTGCAACCGCTTGGCCGCTTCCAGGACCCGCATGGTCATGAAGCCCGTCGAGATGAAGAGCACGTCGTTGCCGTCGCGAACCATCTTCGCCTTGCCGAGTTCGAACTGGTAGCCGTATTCGTCCAGGACATTGGCGACGTTGCCGCGCAGCAGCCGCATGTAGACCGGGCCGTGGTGTTCGGCGATGGCATGGGTCGCCTGTTCGATGTCGGTGGCATCGCAGGGATCGACGATCGTGAGGTTCGGCATGCCCCGGAAGATCGCGACGTCCTCGGTCGCCTGATGGCTCGGCCCATAGCCGGTGGTCAGGCCTGGCAGCGCGGCGACGATCTTCACGTTGAGGTTCTCTTCCGCGATGGCCATGTAGATGAAGTCGTAGGCGCGGCGCGAGGCGAAGACGGCGTAGGTGGTCGCGAAGACGGTGAAGCCTTCCCGCGCCATCCCGGCCGCCGCACTGATGAGCACCTGCTCGGCCATCCCCATCTGGTAGAAGCGGTCCGGATAGGCCTCGGCGAAAACGTAGAGGTCGGTGTACTTGCTGAGGTCGGCGGTCATGCCGACGATGTCGTCGCGCTCCTTGGCGATGTCGCAGAGGGCATGGCCGAAGGGCGCCGGCTTGGTCGGCATGCCTTCGGCCGCCAGCGAGGCGATCATGGCCGAGGTCTTGAGCTTTCCGCCCCCGGCTTTCGGCGGGCGCGGTTCGTATTTCGAGGGCCTCATGCCGGCCTCCCTTCATCCAGGGCCTGCAGGGCCAGTTCCCATTCATGGGGCTCCACGCGGATAAAATGCGTCTTGTCGCGCGCTTCCAGGAAGGGCACGCCCTTGCACATGCGGGTATCGCAAATCACGATCCGCGGCTTTTTCTCGCGGCAGTCCCGCGCCTTGTCGAAGGCGTCCCGCACCGCCTCGATGTCGTTGCCGTCGACGCGCTGGGTATGCCAGCCGAAGGCTTCCCACTTCGCCTCGACGGGCTCGGAACAGAGCATCTTGGTCGAAGGCCCGTCGGCCTGCTGGTTGTTGAAATCGACCACGGCGATGAGGTTGTCCAGCTCATGGTGGCCCGCCGACATGGCCGCCTCCCAGGTCGAGCCCTCGCCCAGTTCGCCGTCGGAGAGAATGTTGTAGATGAAGGAGTCCGAGCCTTTGCGCCGCAGCCCGAGGGCCGCCCCGACGGCGATCCCCAGGCCGTGGCCCAGCGAGCCGCCGGTGATCTCCATGCCCGGGGTGTAGGCGGCCATACCGGACATCGGCAGGCGGCTGTCATCGGCGCCGTAGCTCTCCAGCTCGTTCTCCGGCAGGATCCCGGCCTCGATCAGGGCGGAATAAAGCGCGATGGCGTAGTGGCCGATGGAGAGATAGAAGCGGTCGCGGCCCTCCCACTCCGGGTCCTCCGGCTTGTAGTCGAGGGCGTGAAAGTAGGCGACGGCCAACACATCGGCGACGCCCAGCGCCTGGCCGACATAGCCCTGCCCCTGGACCTCCCCCATGCGCACGGCAAACCGCCTGATGCGATAGGCGCGCTCCTCGAGACTAACGTTCGACTGCTGATGCGTCGGCGCTTGTGGCATTTGACCCTCCCCCGCAGCCGGTCTTGTCGCGGCCTGTTACGGATTGATCATAAACAAGCGTCGACGTCTTCGCTATCCAGGACAGACGGAGAACCAGTGGTTGCACCGACTGCTGCGCAAGAAACTGGGTGAATTTTCATTCCAATCGACGCCGGCTGAGCGGCCGTCAGAAGGGTCCGGCTGGTCCCAGCGAGGCGTAGAACAGGGTGCCGCCCAGCACCAGCAGCAGGCCGGATCCCAACACCCCGAGCAAGCGATAGGCCCTCTCGACCCAGCGGGCGTTCTGCCCCACCACAGCCAGCGCCAGTTTTTTGGAAAAAAGAGTCAGCACCGCCAAAGCCGAAACCGTGACGGCGGTACCAAACGACATGGCAAATGTCGCGGCCACCCCGGCCAGGAAAACGCCGTGCGCCAAGGCGAAGAGCAGCACCAGAACCGCGCCGCTGCAGGGCCGTATCCCCACCGCGAGCACCAGGCCCGCCGCCTTGGGGACCCCGCCCCGCCAGCCGCTGCGTCCAAGACGCTCTTCCTCCGCTGCCACGGCGGAAGACAGCATCGCCGGGTCCGGTGCATGACTGTGGCCGCAGGCGGCAGCTCCGTCCTCATGGCTGTGGGCGGCACCGCGCAACGACGACCACAGCATCCAGGCCCCCACCAGCGCCACCAGCGCATAGCTGGCCGACTCCAGCAGCCCGACCGAACGGGTCACTTCGACACCAGCCATGTTCAGCACAACGGCCAGAACGCCCACCAGCAAGAGAGCCGAAAGTCCCTGAACGAAAGACGACAGGAATGCCAGCAACACCCCACGGCGCACAGCCGTCTCGTTGGCCAGCAGATAGGCTGAAATCACGGCCTTGCCGTGCCCGGGTCCGACCGCATGAAAAATACCGTACAGCAAGGAGATCATGATCAGGGTCGCGGCGGCGGCCCCGCCTTCCGCCTTCAGCGCCCGCACCGCCTTGGCGAGACGGCGATGCAGGTCGCGCTGGGTCTGGTGCAGCGTCGCGAACCCGCGTTGCCACAGGCTGTCCGGTTCAGCGGCTGCCGCCGCGCTGCCCGGTGCCGGAATCAGCGATTGCTGCGCCACGGCCACACCCGGCAGCGCCAGGCTGCTGATCAAAGCGGCCAGAAGCAGAATGCGCCGCAGCGCGGCCATAAGACTCACCGGACACTCTCTGCAGGACCGCAGGCAATCGTGAATTCGGTGGCGTAGAGCGCCCCGATGTCCGAACTGACCACCGGATCGAGGAAATCGACCTCCGACAGGGTCGCCGTCTCTCCGGCGCCTCCCTCTTCCTCAACGGCGCGGCATTGCGGCGGCGGGCTGCCGGCAAAGCCGACCGGATCCTGCAAGAGCGGTTCGACAGCGATATAGAAAGTCGGATCGTAGCTGACAAAACTCACCACGGCCTGAAGCGGATCAACGGGCGTCTGCAGCGGAATGACGAACTCAAGGCTGAGGATGCCGTCCTGGAAAGTCGAGACATAATCGCTCACCGCGCCAAAGGCGGCGTCGACGCCATCGACCTTCAAATGTGTGAAGTAGTCCACTTCTTTCAGCGACGTCACGTTCAGCTCTGCCAGCGGCCGCAGTTCGTCGGCATCCAGAACGCCATCCGCGTTCTTGTCGAGGCCTTCGACGGCGAAGAGGCTGTAAAACTCGTCGAAACGCCAGGAGACTCGCAGCGCCGCAACCCTCTGTCGATCGTCAAACTCCACCTCAGTGCGAAGATCGATCCAAACATGGGGATGGGCCGCCGCCGAGCCGCAAGCCGCCGCCAGGGCAAGGGCCGCAACAAACGTTCCGGCTAGGCCTGATCTCAGGTTTCGTTTCAAGTCTTCAAACCCTCGGTGATGAACCCTACGGCCACGGCCTCCTGCTGCGAAAACCAGAACCATGTCCTCTAGATAAGTGATTTCGGTCGCAGCTTAAACCTCTGGGCTGTAACAAAAGGTTTCCCCGGACGGTCCCGCATGTCTTTGCAGCCCGGAGACGGCGGTTCAGGCTAATTCCAGGGTCATATAAACGCTGAAGGGGTCGTAGGCGTAGTCGCCGAAGGGCCTGCAGGTCTGGAAGCCGAAGCCTGCGTAGAGCTCGCGGGCGGGCAAGAAGGCCTCCGGGCTGCCGGTCTCCAGGCTCAAGCGCCGGTAGGCGCGGCGCCGCGCCTCGTCGAGGATGTGCTGCACCAGCCCGCGCGCCACACCCTTGCCACGCGCCGCTTCCGCGGTGTGCATCGACTTGATCTCGCCGTGGCCGGCGTCGATCTCCCGCAAGGCACCGCAGCCGAGCAAGCTGCCGTCCTCCCAGACCGCCCAGAAAGTGACCTCGGGCACCCGCAGTGCATCCAGATCCAAGGCATGCACACTCTCGGGCGGCGAGGTCGCGCGCATCAGGCCGAGGTGGGCTTCCAGTAGGGCCGCGATCTCCGGCCCGCGCAGATCGTCTTCGCGGATGATCATGAACTTCGAAATTTATCCACCTGTGGCGTGAAGTAGACCACTTACTTTCTTACCAGTTCAGTGTCCAAGATGTACCAATGTCTTCCCGTGGATCTCCAGTCTCGCTGGCAGAGAGTATGCATTGAGATTCTGGGTTAAGCTCACGGAGTGCTTCCGCCAACGTGACGACTTCACAAAATGCCTCGCCACAGGCCTTTTCATCTTCAGGATGAGGAAAAAGTAGATTTGCCCAGAATACGAGCTCGAGATCGTAGGTAGCGGCAGAGGCATCGATCCAAATCCAAATGCGAAGTCCCTTGCAAGGCAGCCAGTCGCCCTCCAGTACATGATAAGTGGATTCTTCGCTGCTAGCCAACACCGTCCTTTGCAGTTCCCTGGTGAAGGGAACAGGGTCAGCGGTGTAGTGATCGAGGGTAATAACCTGCGGATTGGCCTTTCCATCGCTCAGTTTGTCCAGGGCTACCGCTAAGCTCCTCGAGGGCAGGTCGAGAACATAAAGCTGCGATGCTGATCCTTCGTACGGAAGCAATAGACCCTTAGCTTCCGACCACAATTCCGCGCAGGTTCTCAAATCCGTCACGCGACCCTTTTACCCGCCGAGTAGACCGTGCGGACCACCGGGTGTCCCTCGACCAGGCGGACGCGCAGCAGGTCGGCGCGTTTGCCCGGGGCGATCTCGCCACGGTCGTCGAGGCCGACGGCCCGGGCGGCGTTGCGGCTCGCCATGTTCACCGCCTCGGGCAGCGTGAGGCCGGCATCCGCCTTGGGGAGGCAGAAGGTCGCGGCCAGCAGGGAGATCGGCACGTAGTCGGAGGCGAGGATGTCGAGTAGGCCTGCCCGGGCCAGCTCCAGGGCCGAGAGGTTGCCGGACTGGGAGCCGCCCTTGACCACATTGGGCGCCCCCATGATCGTCGCCATGCCCTTGGCCCTTGCCGCTTCGGCCGCCACCAGGGTGGTCGGGAACTCGGAGATATGCATGCCCAGGCGCGCGGCCTCCTCGACGTGCTCCAGGGTTTCGTCGTCGTGGGCGGCGACGGCAATGCCGCGTTCCTGCGCCATGCGGGCGACCGCCTCGCGGAAAGTCGGGGCGAAGGTGCGCGAGGCCTCGGCATCGCGGCGGAAGCGCTCGTCCACCTGGTCGGCGGGCACATGGAACAGCTTCACCAGGATTTCGCGGTACTTTTCGGGGTCGGGGAACTGGCGCTGGCCCGCGGTGTGCTCCATCACCGAGATCAGCTGCAGCAGCGGGTTGTCCATATGCGGGGCGATCTGGTCGAGCAGGGTCGGATCGGTCACCTCGCAGCGCAGGTGCAGCCGGTGCTGGCTGCGGAACAGGCCGAGTTCCTCGCCCTTTTCCACCGCCGCCATGATCTGGCCCAGCAGGTTGCGGCGCGTCTGGTCGGCGTCACGCAGCCCGACCACCAGGGAGTCGAAGACCGTGGTAATGCCCGCCGCCGCGATCTGGGCGTCGTGAGCGATGGCCGCCTGCAGCGGGTCCCAGTGGACGCCGGGGCGCGGTACCGCATGGCGTTCGCAGTGATCGGTGTGCAGGTCGACCAGGCCGGGCAGCAGCATCTCGCCCTCGCAGTCGACGGCGCCGGAGGGGAGCCTGCCGCCTTCTTCCACGGCGACAATCACACCGTCCTCGACCGTGACGCTGCCGCGGAACTGCGCCTCGGCCGTCACCACCTCCGCATTGGCCAAGACCAGCGGCGCGGCTTCAGCCGAGATCTGCTTTTCCAACAACTCTTCTTGCAACATCACATCACCCGCTTTGCATCACGCCAGACTGTCTTCACGAAGGGTTGGCCGTCGATCCTCGCCACCCGCAGCAGATCGGCCTTGAGCCCCGGGGCGATCCGCCCGCGATCGGCAAGGCCGGCCGTAGCTGCAGGAGAAGCGCTCACCGTCGCCACGGCTCGGGGCAGCTCTATGCCATGTTCGGCCTCAGTCAGGCGGAAAGCCGCCTGCAGCAGGCTCGCGGGCACATAGTCGGAAGCCAGATTGTCGAGCAGCCCTTCGGCGGCCAGCTCGGCCACGGAGACATTACCGGAATGGGAGCCGCCGCGCAGCAGGTTCGGCGCTCCCATGACATTTTTCATGCCCTTTTCGCGCGCCGCCCGCGCCGCCGCCAGGGTGGTCGGAAACTCGGCGACGGTGATTCCCAGGGCCGCGGCCTGCTCCACATGTTCCGGCGTTTCGTCGTCGTGGCTGGCCAGCGCCAGGCCGCGCCTCCTGGCCCGTTCGGCAAGCTCGCTGCGGTTGCGCGGGGCAACACTCTCCAGGGCCGCCGTCAGGCGCTCGATGTGGGCGTCGGCCTCGGCTTCGCTGAGGCGCAGGTTCTTCATGGTACGGGCGCGAAACTTGTCGACGTCCGGATACTGGCGATGGCCCGGCGCGTGATCCATCAGGGACATCATCCCCACGGCGGCATGATCGGCGACCGAGTCGAAGAGCTCGACGACTCTTTCGTCGGTCACTTCGCAACGCAGGTGGACGATGTGGTCGCTGCGCAGCATGTCCTTGTCGCGGGCCTCGCGCACCGCGTCGATCATCGGGCGGAATATCTCGCGGCGCTCGGGGTGCTTGATGCTGACGCCGACGCAGACGCAGTCGAACGCCGTGGTGATGCCGCCGGCGGCCATCTGCGCGTCATGAGCCATGACCGCGGCCACGGCGTTCCACCGGGTTCCGGGACGCGGCAGCACGTGTTTTTCGAAGTGATCGGTGTGGAGATCGATGAGGCCGGGCAGCAGGAAATCGCCGTCCATGTCCTCCGCGCCGGGCAGCCCGGTGGCGCCCATCGCAACCTCGACGACCTTGCCGTCGCGCAGACAGAGATTACCTTGAACGACCTCGTTTTCCAGCACGATGCGCGCGTTGCTTAGGACTGTTTCGGCGCTCATGCGGCGGCCCTTTCCCGTGACAGGTCGAAAATCCGATCGGCGACGGCTTCGCGAACCTCGTCGTCATGGAAGATGCCGACCACGGCGGCGCTGCGCGCCTTGGCTTCCTTGATCAACTCCACCACCACGGCGCGGTTGCCGGCATCGAGGGAGGCCGTCGGCTCGTCGAGCAGCAGCACCGGATAGCCGGCCAGGAAGCCGCGGGCGATGTTCACCCGCTGCTGCTCGCCGCCGGAGAAGGTCGCCGGCGCCAGGTTCCACATGGGCTCGGGAATGTTGAGGCGCGCCAGCAGAACCTCGGCCCTGGCGCGGGCTTCGTCGAGATCGACGCCCAGGGCCTGCAGCGGCTCGGCGACGATGTCGCGCGACGGAATGCGGGGGATGACCCGCAGGAACTGGCTGACGTAGCCGACGGTCCGGCGCCGCACCTCCAGCACCCGGTGCGGCGGCGCCCCGGCCATGTCGACCCAGTCGTCGTCATGGGCAACCCAGATGTGTCCGCTGCCCGGCTTGTAGTTGGCATAGAGCGAGCGCAGCAGGGTGGACTTGCCGCAGCCCGAAGGCCCGTAGAGCGCCACGCAGTCGCCGGCCGCCACCTCCAGGTTCAGATCGGCGAAGACCGGCAGGCGCGCCCCGCCCTGGACGTGCAGGACGAAGTCCTTCGAGAGATTTTCGACCCGGATCACGGGAGGGGTGTCGTTGTCGTCCGTCATATCAAACCTGCAGGACCGAGGAGACCAGAAGCTGGGTGTAGGCATGGTGCGGATCGTCCAGCACCTGATCGGTGAGGCCGCTTTCCACCACCTTGCCGTCCTTCATCACCATGAGGCGATCGGCCAGCAGGCGGGCGACCGCGAGGTCATGGGTCACGATGATAGCGGAGAGTCCGAGCTCGCGCACCAGACCGCGCAGCAGATCGAGCAGGCGGGCCTGCACCGAAACATCCAGGCCGCCGGTCGGCTCATCCATGAAAACCAGGCGCGGCTTGGTCACCAGATTGCGGGCGATCTGGAGGCGTTGTTGCATGCCGCCGGAGAAATGCTTGGGCAGGTCGTCGATCCGGCCCAGGTCCATCTCGACCTTCTCCAGCCAGTCCTCGGCCTCGTGGCGGATGGCACCGTAGTGGCGTTCGCCGACCGCCATGAGGCGCTCGCCGACATTGCCGCCGGCGGAGACGTCCATACGCAGGCCGTCGCGCGGGTTCTGCATGACCACGCCCCAGTCGGTGCGCAGCAGCAGGCGCCGCTCCGGTTCCGACAGCGCATAGATGTCGGTCAGGCCACGCCCGCGCAGATCGTACTCGACAATGCCGTTGGTCGGCGTGAGCCGCGCCGAGAGGCAATTCAGCAGCGTGGTCTTGCCGGAACCAGACTCGCCGACCACGCCCAGCACCTCGCCGCTGTGCAATTCGAAGGAAATATCGGAGCAGGCCAGCAGGTTACCGAAGGCATGGCTGAGATTGTGTACCCGCAGCAGCGGCGATGACTGGTCCATGCTCAGCCCTCCTCCTCATCGGCCGCGCCGACCGCGGTGGCGTAGGCCCGGCCCGCCGCTTCCGACAGGGTCCCTTGATGGCCCGCCGCGCGGCGCTTGGCGCAGTAGTGGGAGTCGGAGCAGACGTACATCTTGCCGCCCTGGTCGTCGAGGATCACCTCGTCGAGGAAGCTGTCCTCGGCGCCGCAGAGGGCGCAGTCCTCCTCCCACTTCTGGATCGCGAAGGGGTGGTCGTCGAAATCCAGGCTCTTCACCTTGGTGTAGGGCGGGATGGCGTAGATGCGCTTCTCGCGCCCGGCGCCGAAAAGCTGCAATGCCGGGAAGTCGTCCATCTTGGGATTGTCGAACTTGGGGATCGGCGTCGGCGACATGAGGTAGCGGTCGTTGACCATCACCGGATAGGAATAGGAGGTCGCGATCTCGCCGAAGCGCGCGATGTCCTCGTAGAGCGAGACCTGCATCAGGCCGTATTCCTTGTAGCCGTGCATCTTGCGGCACTCGGTCTCGCGGGGCTCCAGGGCGCGCAGGGGCTCGGGCTGCGGTACCTGATAGACGATGATCTGGTCTTCAACCATGGGATCTTCCGGCACCCGGTGGCGGGTCTGGACGATGCTCGCCTCTTCCGTCGACTCGGTGGTCGGCACCTCCGCGCTGCGGGCGAAGAAGCGGCGGATGTTCACCGCATTGGTGGTGTCGTCGGCGCCCTGGTCGATGACCTTCAGGGTATCGTCCCTGCCGATGATGCTGGCCGTCACCTGCATGCCGCCGGTACCCCAGCCGTAGGGCAGCGGCATCTCGCGTCCGCCGAACGGCACCTGATAGCCGGGCACCGCCACGGCCTTCAGCAGGCAGCGCCGGATCATGCGCTTGGTCTGTTCGTCCAGGTAGGCGAAGTTGTAGCCGTCTTCGCCCAGTGCTTCGTTCTTCTCTGCAGCCGTCATTCCGCAGCCTCCCGGCGCTCTTCTTCATGGCGCTTGCGCAGGGAACGAATGAGCTGCAGTTCCGACTGGAAATCGACGTAGTGCGGCAGCTTCAGATGCTGCACGAAGCCGGAGGCCTCCACGTTGTCGGAGTGATAGAGCACGAACTCCTCGTCCTGCGCCGGGTATTCGATGCTCTCGTCCAGCTCGCGCGCCCGCAAGGCCCGGTCGACCAGGGCCATCGCCATGGTCTTGCGCTCGCAGTGGCCGAAAGCCAGGCCGTAGCCGCGGGTGAATTGCGGCGGCCGTTCGGCGGAACCGGCGAACTGGTTAACCATCTGGCATTCGCTCACCGTGATCTCGCCGAGCTCGATGGCGAAGCCCAGTTCTTCAGGGGCGAATTCCACCGCCACCTCGCCGAGACGAATTTCCCCGGCGAAGGGATGGTTGCGGCCGAAGCCGCGTTGCGTCGAATAGCCGAGCGCCAGCAGAAAGCCCTCGTCGCCGCGCGCCAGGTTCTGCAGCCGCAGATCGCGTTCCGCCGGGAAGGCCATGGGCTCGCGCGTCAGGTCGGTCACCGGCGCGGCATCGTCGTAGGCGATTTCTTCCTCGATCAGGCCCTCGTGATTGAGGATGTCGGTGACCCGTGGAATGGTTTCTTCGATCTTGTCCTCGGCGCTCTCCGCTTCAGGCGCGCCGACGCCTTCCTCCGCCGCCAGAGCGAAGTCCAGCAGGCGGTGGGTGTAGTCGTAACTCGGCCCCAGCACCTGGCCGCCGGGCAGGTCCTTGTAGGTGGCGGAGACGCGGCGGCGCACCGCCATTTTGGCCGTATCGATGGGCTGGCTCTCGCCAAAGCGTGTGAGAGTGGTGCGGTAGGCGCGCAGCAGAAAGATCGCCTCCACCAGGTCGCCCTGGGCCTGCTTGATCGCCAGCGCGGCCAGGTCGCGGTCGTAGAGCGAGCCCTCGGTCATCACCCGGTCGACGGCGAGCTGCATCTGTTCCTTGATCTGGGTCAGCGTGAGTTCAGGCACCGCAGGATCGCCGCGCCGCTCCTCGGCCACCAGCTTGTGCGAATTGAGGATCGCCTGCTCGCCGCCTTTGACTGCTACGTACATACGCTCAGGCCTCCGCCGCGGTGCTGCGCGGCAGACCCACGATGGTCTGGCCGCAGGTGAAGACGATGTCGACGCCCAGAGGGAACTGCCCGGCGTTCAGCCGCCAGTCGTTCCAGAACCAGTCCGGCAGGCCGGCCGGCGCCAGGCTGGCGGTCTCGCGGATGCCGGGTCCGGTGAGAGTCACCGCCGGGCCGTCGTCGAGGCTCGGCACCTGCAGCAAGAGGGTCGCCGAGCGGTCGGGGTAGAGGTCGACGCCCTGGGCGAAAAGCGCCAGGCGCGGCATGTTCTCCGGATCGGTCACCAGGCCGAAGGCGGCAACCTGGCTGCGCTCCACGATGGGGCAGCCGCAGTGGAACTTCAGATAGGCGCGGACCTGCGGGGTATCGGCGATCCAGTCGATCCACAGCGGCGTGTCATAGTCGAGCAGGGTCAGCGCGGCGGCGGCGGTTGCCGGATCGAGCGGCTCCGGTCCCGCAAGGTCGCTTTCCAGAAAGACCCGCCTGCCGGGGTGCGACAGCGCCGTCAGCAGGCCACGGAAGATGCCCTGGGAGTCGTGCACCGGATCGGTGAGGCCGGACTTCAACTCCGTGGTGTCGATGCCGCCGACGGCCCCGGCAAGCGATGAAACCAATGCCATCAGTCGTTCTCCCCGCGCACCAGGGTAAAGAAGTTCACCTTGGTGGAATTGGCCTTGCGGCTGCGGTCTTCACGCCGGGCCGCGAAGGCCACTTCAAGCGGCTGGATCACCTGACCTTCGAGCGCCGGGCGCCGGGCATCGTCCTGCAGCAGCGCGTCGAAGACCGCCGCCAGTTCCGCATGGCGCTTGGAGCGCCCCTGAACATAGCCGAGGCCAGCCTCGCCGGAAGCCAGGCGCAGGGCACAGCGCGTCACCGTCATTTGACCGAGGTTGAACTGGCTGCCGTTGCCGCCGGTACGGGCCCGCACCATGACCATGCCGACCTCCGGCTGGCGCAGCCAGTCGTAGGCCGGCTTGTCGGCGTAGTCTTCCCAGGCGCTTTCCAGTTCAGTAAGCCGCGCCTTAGCCAGAACGGACATCCAGCGCTGCCGCGCCGCCTGCCCCGGTTCCAATTGCCCGCCCCCTTCCGTCGAAGCTGCATCCATTAGACAAGTTCCATATTTGTCTAGACGTCTGTATGTTTCTAAGGTAGAAGCTGAACCCAGGGGATGTAAAGCACATCTTCGTGAACCTTGCATGACAGGACGGTCATCATGGCAATGCAACGGCGCGACGGCGTGGCTCTTTGGCGCCAAATCGCCGAGAGCCTGGAAAGCGACATCAAGGCGCAGGTCTTCGAACCCGGCAAGAGACTGCCGACCGAGGTCGAGCTGGCCGAACGCTTCACCGTCAACCGCCACACGGTGCGCCGCGGCATCGCTTTTCTGGAACAGGAAGGGCTGCTGCGCGTCGAGCAGGGCCGCGGCACCTTCGTTCAGGAACGCGTCGTCGACTACAAGCTCGGCAAGCGCACGCGCTTTACCGAGAACATCCAAAAACAATCGCGCATTCCGTCAGGGGAGATCGTACGCGCCCTGACCCTGGCCGCGGACGCCAACGTGGCAAAGCAGTTGCACATCCGAAAGGGCGCGCCCGTGGCGTTGATCGAGAGCATCGGCAAGGTGGACGGCCGGCCGATCTCGGTGGCCGCCCACCATTTCCCGGCACGGCGCTTTCCCGACATCATCGAAATCTACAAGCGCGAACTCTCGGTCACCAAAGCGCTGGCCCACTACGGCGTCGAAGACTACACCCGCCAGGAGACCCGCATCACCGCGCGCCTGCCGACCATCAACGAAAGCCGCCTGCTGGAGTTGCCGCGCAGCCAGCCGGTGCTGGTTACCGAATCCGTCAACGTCGATGCAGAGGGCCGTGTTATTGAGTACGGCTGGGGCCGCATGGCCGCCGAGCGCGCCCAGTTGGTGGTACAGCCTTAGGCAAAGAGGCGCTTGCTTAGCTGACCGACGTGTAGGCCGCCGCGATCTCCGCCGCCAAGCGCGCGTTGCTGCGCACCAGGGCGACGTTGGCGTCGAGACTGGCGCCCCCGGTCAGCGCCTGGATCCGCGCCAACAGGAAGGGCGTCACCTCCTTGCCGTGAATGCCCTGCGCCTCGGCCTCGTTCAGCGCCGTCTCGATGTGGCCGGCGATCTCGGCGGCAGAAATCTCGGCTTCCTCCGGAATGGGATTGGCGATGACCAGGCCGCCGCCCAGGCCCAGCGCCCACTTGGCCGCCATGACGGCGGCGATCTGCGCCGCGCTGTCACCGCGCAGCGGCGCCGTCAGTCCCGACTGCCTGCTGTAGAAGGCCGGCAGTTCGTCGCAGCCGTAGCCGATGACCGGCACACCCAGGGTTTCCAGAACCTCCAGGGTCTTCGGCAGATCGAGAATCGCCTTGGCCCCGGCGCAGACCACGGCAACCGGCGTGCGCGCCAGTTCCTGCAGGTCGGCGGAAACGTCGAAGCTCTGCTCGGCGCCGCGATGCACGCCGCCGATCCCCCCGGTGGCGAAAACCCGAATGCCGGCCAGCGCGGCGCAGATCATCGTCGCCGCAACCGTGGTGGAGCCGACGCCACCAGCCGCCAGCACCGCCGGCAGGTCGGCGCGGCTGACCTTGGCGACGTCTTTTTCCCCCGCCAGGCGTTCCAACTCGACGGACTCAAGACCGACACGAATCGTCCCGTCGAACAGCGCGATGGTCGCCGGAACGGCAC
>PJEL010001536.1_pt1 | contig 22987 bp, 18 predicted proteins | sample 1853271 | NCBI WGS metagenome assembly PJEL01 (sample SAMN08108733, study PRJNA415343) | Invertebrate metagenome, whole genome shotgun sequencing project. | host: Globobulimina | place: Sweden: Gullmar Fjord | collected 2015-08
TGGTGGTGGTTGACCGTTTGAGAGATCACTCAAGGCTGTTCCAATCGCGGAGCAGATCGGGGTCGTAATCGGGAGCGAATGGAGGTGGCCAAGACCTTCATTTTTTGTTTTTTTGACAACGAAATACGTGTACCTGTCGCGGCCTCTTGAGGTCGCTTCGAAATTTCATCGAGCAGGGTTTTGTAGAGGTTGACAATTCCCAGAGAAGTCGCAGTGCAGTCTGGTGTGATTAACGAATCCAATGATTCAGATTTCGCATAATACGAATACGCTCTTTCGATTTGCATACGCATGAAGTCATTGCACGCGGAAGGCTTAGCCCAAGTAATGAGCGTCTCGGCCGTGATGTCAAAGGACGCAAGTTCATCAGCTGGAAAGTACACACGATCGTTTTGGTAATCTTCGTGTACGTCGCGAATGATGTTAGTGAGTTGTAATGCGATCCCGCGCCAATGTGCCAACTGCAACGCATCCGAACGAGAATCATATCCCCAAATAGCGAGACACATTCTCCCCACCGTCGATGCAACTTGATCGCAGTATTCGTAAAGCTCTCCCCATGTTTGCCGACGGCAAATCGATACATCGCTGCGCTGGCCTGCAATCATAAGATCAAAGTCGTCAGCATCCGGCTGAAACATTTTAATAGCGTGTGTCAAAGCGGGCCATATTGGAAGGGTAGATTTGAGTATCTGCGAAGAAGACCATGATGGGTCATCAAATGCGGTAGTCTCATACGAATCCGCCAGAGCCATATTGGTAAGGGATTGAAAAGTGTCAAGATCCCGAAGCGTATTTTGTGAATCAGCTGATGGGGTGCTGTCTGCGATGTCGTCAGCCAACCGTGTCCACGCGTAGATCGCATACATCGCTTTGCGTTTTGATCGTGGAGTGAGCCGAATGCCATGAAAGAAATTTCGAGCACGATCTCGTGTAAGTGACTCACAAAATCGCTCGGATTCGCTCAGGAGACGTGGATCACCCCACGATTGCAGACGGCTTGCAAACAGCTCTGGTGTGGTGGCAGCAGGGGAGTCCTTCGGAGCGCGTGATGGTCCAGATGGTTGGAGGGGGTGCGGTTCGTGCATCAACGCTCTCGATAGGTTCAGTGAAGTGGCTGATGGATATGGTAGCGGTGAATTGGATTGGTTGTGGCATTCACACGCGAGATTTCTTTAGGGTTCAAAAGCGTGGTGTGCGACATTTTGCTCCCCACCATGCCCGCGTAAGCAAGAGGGCTTTGCGGAATCGCCCCAAACGCGGTCGGTTCTGCAGCACATCGAAATCTTGCCGTCGTATACACTGGAGAATGGACTGCCCGCCTGCGGTGAAGAGTTGTAGCACCGGCCGAAGTTGCGGATCGACGAGTGGCCACAATGACTTTCCCTGGTCAAACAATGGTTCGGTGCGTTCGACCAAGGCTTTTTCGAGACGCTTTATGGGTGCATCAGCGGATCGCAAATTGAGCTGATGCACAAGGTGTGATTCTGTGACACCGTGTTCTACAAGCATGTCGCGAGGAATGTACAGCCGATCACGATCGGTGTAGTCGCGGCCAACGTCTTGCCAAAAGTTGGTGAGTTGCAATGCTGTACAGGTTGCATCGCTGAAAGCAAACAGTTGATCATGGTTTGGACGATTCGCATGCCCGGTGATATGCAAGACAAGTCGGCCGACGGGATTCGCACTCCCCGCGCAATAGGCGAGCACTTCATCCCATGTTTCATACCGCAATTTGATTTGATCCTGTTCGAATGCGTCGAGTAGGGCGACGAACAATTCCTCAGGGAGATTGTGCTTGTGAATCAAATCAACCCACGCAATGACATAGGGTGCAAACGGCCATCCTTCGTATGCACCCGAATTCGTTGCAAATATGGTCGAGCCGTCAGATCGGATCACTTTGCGCAACGCGCACAACTCGGCGCGTGCATGATCGATTGTGGCGCGCTCGTCTGCGGCATCATCAGCCATTCTACAAAACGAATACAGCACCGCAAAGTCATCCCGCCACACCCGAGGCAATAAGAAACTCAATACCGGAAAATTTTCGTAGTGCGACGTTGCCAACGCGCGGCAGGCGGCAACGGATGTTTGCAAGGATGAAGAAGTTGGAGAGTGGTTGTCAGTTTGCATTGAACAACCACAGTGTAGCCGCACCCTCGACGGGGCACATGAGTGCGCAAAAAGGATGAGCAACACCTCTATCTGAAATAGTGGTGTTGCCCGTCATCCTGTTTCAAAATTTGGATCTGGACTATTTTCCGTTCAACCGGCGTGGAAGGTAGCTTTGTGTGCGTGTTGGCTGTCTTCAGGTTGCGGATTCATTCTCAAAGGTCGCTCATCAAATCGTCAATGGCGGCGTCCAATTTGTCTGGCGATTCATACGATCCGTTGCTAATCTCCGCTCGAATCTGAGCGACGATATCATTGCGCATCGTGTCACCACGAACTAGGCGATCTAAAAGTTCTGCAGTTGTTGATATCTCAACACGATCAAGCCCTCGGGAGGCTGAATCGGAAGAGGGTTGATTCCGGGCCGCCACAGCATGCTGTGATGACGATGGGTCTAGACGGCTTTGATACACCGCCCTTGAACCAGCCGGACCGATACTATTTGGAGCAAAATCACTCATCAGGAAGGTCTCCTGACCTAATGTGCCGATGCGCCACTCCCACTTTGGGAATTAGGAACCCATCGCCCACTCTACACGTAGGTCACGACGGCCTGTGCCGTTTGTATGTATAATATATCGTAAGAACGGGGACTTTTGCTTGAACAAATTCCCCCTGCAAACACGCTCCAAGGGCTTACACCCACCCGATTTGTGTCATGTTATCGGGCAAGAGGAATCAGCAGATGTCGAATTCAATCCAGGAATCCATTTTCGCGGACGTTCAAACCACAAAAATCGGGCAGGTCAACCCTACGTTATTCAAGAGGCACAGCCGTTCATGCCCCAATAGGGCTAAGTTATTTATTCCGCTCATGGTCATCGCAATGAGTTTGACCGGCTGCGGCGAAAAGACTGAAGGGCCGACCACAAAAAATTCTCAAAATTCTGAATCAAGAGGCACAGGAAACTCTGATCCCACGGATCCATTTGCCATTTTTGACGGCAATAGTCAAGGGTCAAACCTCAATAACCCAGCCGGCGATTCCACCAATTCGAACGGCCAATGGACCATCGTGCTCGCCACTTTTAATGACAGTTTGGCCCATGAAAATGCCATTCAGATTCGCCAGGAGTTTACCCAAATGTCAGGCATGGCGGGTGCGCAAATCACAGTGCAAGGAGAGCGATCTATTTTGCATTATGGGTCGTATTTGACATTGGACAACAGTGCATACAAATACGATATCAATAAGATCAAGGCGATGCAAGTCGGTGACGCGCAACCATTTCGTGGAGCGTTCCCTTCAATCTTAAATCCGTCCGAGATCGGATCGATGCCACAATACGAATTGACGCGATTATGGGATCGCTATCCACAGGCGAGCGTAATCTACTCATTGCAGATCGGCGTGTACGATTTTGATCACGGTGACGATTCCTCGCGCAAAGAAGCACGCAAGGCTGCAGAGCAATATGTTACGCGTTTGCGCAGCGAGGGTGACCCCGCATTTTATTATCACGGGCCAACCATGAGCGTTGTCACGGTAGGAACATTTTTTGAACATTCGGTGGATGCAGTGTTAGGCGTTGGGCCAGAGGTGAAGAGAATGCAACAGCGCCATCCGTACAACACTGCCAACGGCCGAGAAATTATTGAGACAAAGATCACCACCACTGGGCAACGCAGAAAAGTCGTGCAGCCGAGCATGCTCGTCAATGTTCCACGACAATAGGCACAGTCTCTTCGTTCTTTCGCTCGATAGTCCGCGGCAACTGTTAAGCCTCTTGCTCTTCAACCACGTTTACCTAGTAGAATTTGTATGCTCAAAGTAGTATTAGCCAACCCGCGTGGATTCTGTGCTGGCGTCGTAATGGCGGTGGACGTCGTCGATCAGGTTCTCGACTCTTGTCCCGAGATGAGGCCGATCTATGTATACCATGAAATCGTGCACAACAGACACATTGTGAATCGTCTCAAAAGCCGTGGCGTTGTCTTTGTGGACACGATTGAAGAAGTGCCCGAAGGATCGATAGTCGTGTTCTCTGCCCATGGGATTAGCCCCGAGATTCGCCGTATTTCAAATGACCGAAATCTCACTGCAATTGACGCGACGGGTCCGTTGGTTACCAAGGTGCATATGGAGGCCATTCGATATGCGAAGGCAGGGTATCAGATCCTCCTAATCGGCCATGAAGGCCATGACGAAGTTGTGGGAACGGTGGGCGAAGCACCGGATGCGATTCAAGTGATTGAGAGTCCAGCAGGAATAGCGAACCTGAACATTCACGATCCCAATCGACTGACCTATCTCACGCAGACGACATTGAGCCTGCATGATGCAAGTGTTATCATCAGCGCTTTGAAGAAAGCCTTTCCTGCGATCAAAGCACCGCCGAGTGATGATATCTGTTATGCGACCACCAATCGGCAATTGGTGGTGCAGCAGGTCGCTCCCACCTGTGATTTGGTGCTGGTGGTCGGGTCAATGAATAGTTCCAATTCACAGCGATTGCGAGAAATCGCAGAATCATGCGGCACGACGTCCTACCTCATTGACGACGTGAATTCGTTGCAGTCGATCTGGTTTGATGATATCGAATCAGTCATGGTTACTTCTGGCGCGAGCGCACCGGAAGATTTGGTGCGTGCACTGTTGCTTCATTTAATCACCCATCATGACGCAACGATTCAACAAGTAGACATGTTCAACGAGACGATCGAGTTTGCACCGCCGGGCAGTTTGAAAAACCTGCTCCGCAGTCGAAATATCACGCCCGCCGATCGGAGTCGGCGTCATGACCTCGGTGAAGAAATTGAAGCTTGGGTCACAAATCAAGGTGGAGCACCCGCCGGCGAACCGATACGTCTCACCGTTTCCGCATCAGGTCAAGGATCATCATCGTAACAAATTCCTATTTCTTTCTCCGGCATTGATTCCATCATACAGAAGAACGACATTAGCTGTGCACCATCCCAACCGACATATCTTCGAACTCGATCCCTCTGCACTACAGGCCGTGATGGCGGAGGCGGGGTTGCCCGCTTTTCGTGGTTCACAAATTCTGCAATGGGTGTATGCCCAAACAGTATGTGACCCTGCCGCCATGAGCAATTTGTCCAAGCATGATCGCAAAACGATTGGGCGACTGATCACATTCCTAACGGGTTCGGTAATCGCGCATCAACAGTCATCAGATCGCACTCAAAAATTGCTGATTCGCTGGAGTGAGCAATCTGAGGCAGCCAGCGCAAGCCCGCTTACATTGCCACAAATTGAGTCAGCGGAATCTACAAAGACACTTGAAACCGAGTGTGTGATGATTCCTACATTACCGAGCAAAGATGGATCAGCCAAGGTTCGGCGAACCGCATGCATTTCATCACAGGTCGGTTGTCCGGTGCGTTGTAATTTTTGTGCGTCCGGATTAGGAGGATTGGATGGGAATCTATCGACCGGTCGCATCGTTGAACAGGTGTGGCAACTCAATAGGATTCTCGCCGAGGCAGCTCCGCAAGGCAGTACGCCGGAACGCATTACCAATATCGTGTTCATGGGGATGGGTGAGCCGTTGTCCAATTATCAGGCAGTGGTCGATGCGGTTCGCATTCTCACTGCAGAATGGGCATTCAATTTTTCTGCACGACGCATTACGATATCCACCGTCGGGTTACCCGCTGCGATTCGTCGACTAGCGCAGGAGCAATTGCCGGTGACGTTGGCGCTGAGTTTGCATGCACCAAATGACGAGATTCGCCGGGAGCTTATTCCGTGGGCGGAGTATGCAACCATTGATGAACTCTTGGCCGCCTGTCGAGTGTACTTCAATGCGACCGGGCGGGAAATCACATTCGAATACACACTCATCAGCGGGGTCAATGACCAACCCGAGCATGCGATCCAACTCGCGCGCATCGTGCGCTCCGTGCGAGGCAACGTCAACCTGATTCGGTATAACGAAGTCGACAGCCTGCCATATCAGCGACCGGAACATGAAGCGGTGCATACTTTCCAAAATATTCTGCGTGAACGGAAGGTGAATGTGCACATCCGCGCCAGTCGAGGACGTGACATCTCGGCAGCCTGCGGCCAATTGCGACACGAGTCCAAATCAGAGAGCGGAATTTGACACACTCATTCACTTTGCTGCCTATAGGGTGAGGGAATGCAATTCCGCATCTGGCGAGCAGAGAATCTGCAATCCAATTCAGATTGTCCACAAAGAGCCCCTTCGCCCATAGAAATTTCCAACGAAAAAACACCGCTTGAGCTGCATTAGAGCCTATTCTGAGCTATATTTGCATATTGGTGCAAATATACAAGAACATTTTGGATGGCCAGCCGTACTATGTAGTATGGAACCTGAAACCGACCAAAAAACCAATTGCTGCATGCCAATCGAATTGCCGATTGACGCGACATTCTTCAAGGCGTTGTGTGATCAAACACGGCTCACGATAGTCGCAGACCTTGCTCAACGAAACGAGCCCACCACGGTCAGCGATCTTGCAGAGTGTTGTGCGGTGGATTATTCAGTTGTGTCGAGGCATCTTAAGATGTTACAACAGGCGGGAATTGCGGCGTGTGAGAAGCAAGGAAAAGAGGTACGGTACTGTATTCGTTATCGCGATATGGTTGCCACACTCCGAGCGTGGGCAGATGCTATTGAGCAATGTTGCCCGGATGACAATACATGTTGTGTAGCGATCCCTGAAGATGGAACAGCTGACGATCCTCTATCTGATGATGATAAAGACCAATGTGATTGCTAACGCCGACATCCTCGGTGAACGCGATTATTGACGAGATAGTTAGAGCTTAGATAACAGAATGACCAAACACCTAACGGTGTTTCAAAATGAACATGAAACCCAAGCGCGATCGCTGCGCTCACAGTTTCTCCAACTCACCTTGAAAGGTTCGGGAATTACCATGACGAACAACTCAGAATCAAACGCTCAGACCATCCGTGACCGTGTTAGCCAAACGTATGCCGATGCAGTCCTCACTGACAAACCGTTGCATGCTGATGGCGCTGCGGATTCAAAAAACAGTACTGCATCATGTGATTGCCAATGCACATGCGATGAAGCCACCGCTGGAAGTCGCATTGCATCGTCCAAAGGAGTAGCCGTCCAAACCGCGGGTTACACAGACGATCATGTCAGTCAACTGCCGGATGCTGCGGTCGAAAATTCGTTCGGATGCGGAAACCCGCTGGCCTTCTCTGAAGTTGAGGCGGGCCAAACCGTCCTTGATCTAGGCAGTGGGGCCGGGATTGACCTCTTGATCGCCGCTTCCAAAGTTGGCAAGACCGGCCGTGTCATCGGTGTTGATATGACCGATGCCATGCTGGATAAAGCGCGCGCGAACATCGAAGAAGCAGGGCTGAGTGATATCGTCGAAGTACGCCAAGGGATCATCGAGAAATTACCCGTCGAGGATAACTCTGTAGACTGGATCATTTCCAACTGCGTCGTCAATCTTTCGCCGGAGAAAGACCGGGTGTTTGCAGAAATCGCTCGCGTACTCAAGCCTGGCGGTCGGATGCTGATCTCTGACATCGTCGCAGATCATATTCCAGAGTCCATTCGCGACATTCCGCGCGTGCATGACACTTGCCTAGCCGGTGCAATAAGCGAGAAGGCCTTTGTGGAAGGCTTAGAGAGCGCAGGATTGGAAGCGGTTGAGGTACGAAGTCGCATTCGGTATGACGCGAACCAAGTCGGGAGCATTCTCAATTCTGAATGTTGTAGCACTGGCATCTTCCCCGAAGCGATTGATGTAGATCACGTGGCCAAAGAACTCGCAGGCAACGTCTGGAGTGCCAACGTCTTTGCCCGCAAACCGTTGGCTGCTTGTTGCGAACCAAACTGCTGCTGATTGTTGGCATGAAATCCCATGACTGAACTTAATCCAGGACGTCGCTCCCCCAACGAAGGAAATGTGTTGGGGGAGCGATCCATTTTGGGCGACGACACCACAGTTGATCTCATTCATTAAGTAGGAGTACGGTAGCGGGGCAACAATCGCAAGAATGGTCAAGTATCACCATCGGCTTTGTGGTAGAATTGCTACATGTCACTCAAACGAAAGAAGCTCGCCATGTGGATTGCTACTCCAGTCGTCGTCCTGCTCATTATCATTGTCGGCGGTGGGTTGTGGTTCCGCTCGATGATGAATCGTCCGTTGTATCAGCCGGGCCTATTGGCCCAATCTACCGATCTCTCGTTTGATTCGCCCGCACAACCGGACAATTTGTCCGCAGATCGCTGGCTCATCGAAGATGGGGTCGAGTTGCATCACTTTGAAACGGGCACCGGTAAGCCTGTGATTGTTGTGCACGGCGGGCCGGGATATCCATTTCCTCAACCGATTGCCGCTCTTGATGGATTCACATCAGATCACCGCTTTATCTATTATGACCAAAGAGGTTGTGGACAATCGACAAGACCCATCGATTCGTTTTCCTCATCCAATTTCTATCAGAACATGCTGAGGCTTGACAAAAGTTTGGGGCTGGGTGCGCAGATTGCAGATATCGAGCGCATCCGCCGATTGGCTTGCAAAGATAGTGCTGATGGTAAAGTCACGCTCATTGCACACTCGTTTGGTGGATTTCTTGCGGCCATGTATGCAGCAGAGTTTCCCGAACACGTGCGGTCGCTCATCTTGCTTGCACCAGCCGATGTATTAGTGTTTCCCCAAGCACCCGATGCCGGCATCTTTGACATTGTGGCCAGCAAGCTTCCCGACGATCTCAAACCGGAGTACGCACAATTCAAAACCGAATACTTGGATTTCAAAAACCTGTTCACCAACAATGATGCCGACTTGCAAGTTCTCAATGCTACTTTTGCAGGGTATTACATGGTCGCTGCGGGGATGTCCCAGGAGATGCCGCCGATCTCGGAACTCTTGACGAATGAAGAGGGTGGCTGGATGGTGCAAGCAATGTACCTCAGTATGGGACGAGTACACGACTATCGTGATGCGATACGCAAGACGGCCGATGTGCCCGTCCTTGTCCTGCATGGCAGCGAAGATCTTTTGCCCGCCTCAGGGAGTCGAACCTACGCAGAGTTGTATCCTGATGCGACTCTACAGATCATCGAAGGTGCCGGCCATGATATCCATTCCACCAATCCCGATGCGTTTGCAAGTGCAGTGAGAGAATTCCTTGCCAAACACTAGACGTTTATAGTGGATTATTTCTTTAGGTGAAAGGCTGCGTTAACGACAAGTGGCCACCAGTCATTCTCAGTCTGATTCAACGTGCCGACCAGAGTGATTTCATGAGAAGGCCAGTAATACATAAAACTATTGCCATACCCGTCGTGTCCCCAGACAGAACCAAGCCCGAAGCCAAGGGGTACATGGTAGAGTCCGAGGCCATATGAGATTCCACCTTCACCCGTTGGAACCCACTCCATCATGACATCAAGAGTATCAGCATTCTTAAAGAGAGTGCATTTAGCCAATGCGCGCAGGAACAAAGAGAGGTCGTTCGTCGTGCTAACAAGTCCGCCCCCCGCCCAGTCCGCACTGTTGTGCCGCTTGAGTGTCATTTGTGACCCACCTTCATAACGAACGGACCGGGGAAGGTCTCGGCGAATCGGTTCGCGCCACTGGAGCCACGTATCCTTCATTTTGAGCGGCAGAAAGATCCGTTCGCGATACACCTCGTGTAATGCCTGCTCGGTGACGGATTCGATAATCAATCCTGCTAGAAGATACCCAGAGTCCGAGTAATGCCACTCTATACCCGGCGTATTGATGGGCTTCAGTTTCGGTACATACCGTAGAATCTCTCGAGGAGTCCATTGGCGATGAGGGTGCTCCACATAGTCGTGCAGGAAAGCGTTTGTCTTTGGCTCAACAAAAGGCGGGTCATACCAATAGTCCGGCAAACCTGCGGTGTGGTTGAGCATCTGGCGGAGTGTCAACTCAGGGCCGAAGTCGTGATCGTCGATGACCAATAGGTTCTTTGTTAGCTCGTCCTCGAGATAAGTACTAATCGGCGCATCAAGATTCAGCAACCCATCTTCTACCAATAGGAGTACGGCAGCAGCGGTAAATGCCTTGGACGTACTTGCAATCTCAAACGTTGCCGTGGCGGACATCGGTGTGGGATGTCGAAAACGGAGATCTCCGCTCATGCCTTCCCACAGAATTTGCCCCGATTGGTCCTCCACTCTAAAGACACCTCCGCCACGACCTTGGTTCTGCTGAACCAATCGGTCTAGAAGTGCCTGTGGTCGAACGGGATCAGGTGCAGAGCATCCCCAGACCGCCATCGCAGACGGGAGAATGAAGAACGAGAGCATGCTAATGGCCAGCACAGGTATCCGGTTTAAGGCCGTAGGTTGAATCATCTTGCTTCCCATGCCTGAGCATATCCAGAAACACGCATCGGGCTACTGTGCCGCACGCAACTCGCCGACCCGTTCGCATCAACTGGGCGACCGGTTCCAATGGGAGAATTGAAGCACATTGAGAACTCTCACCAATCAATTGGCACTACATCGCCCAAACACCCAATGATTGGATTTGCATTGTGTTCTGTGGTTTTTCCAGAGGGATCGCTGGCGATCGTTATATAGTATTGCTATTCACAATAACGACCAACTCTCTCGGGAACGCTGAACAATGTACTGCTTGGATACCAATACCAACCCGAGGATTGCGGAATTGATTGACCTCTTGCGTGAAACAAGTCGCGCGACTCGCCCGGAGCAGTTGATGGCTCCGATGGGCAAAGCGGTGCGGCGTTGGGTGGATTCGGATCTGCTCATTTCTGCATCCCGTCGGGGTTTGTCGAATGGGCAGTACAAAATTACGCGAATGGTCGATTTCACTGACCCCGAAGCGGAGAATGCGGACATCAATCCGTGGCGAGATTGGGATTCACTTCCCACGCACATCGGCGGGTTCATCGGCGACGTGATGAGCAAAGATGTACCTGAGGTGATCCATGATCTGAATCTCATCGGGGATCCGATCTTGGGCGATGCATTGGACGACTTGTACTCTTGTGTTGCCATCCCAGTGTTCGATGAAGGCGAGGCGATCAACTGGGCATTTAATTTCCGTAAGGATCCACGTGGGTTTACCGCTGACGATCTTGAGTTGATGATGTCTTTGTTAAACATCTTTGGCCGTGCCACCAAGAACCTCATTGTGGCGCGGGAAGTCGAGCGGTTGGCGAATCGGGTGAAAGGGGAATTGCAAAAAGTCGCAGACATTCAGAAAGCACTTTTGCCGCAATCGATCCCAGACATCCCAGGATTGTCAATCTCCACCTATTACCGGCCTTGCGAATTGGCGGGGGGTGACTACTACGATTTCACTGCCCTCGATTTGGACGAACAGGGGCAACCAACTCCAGACAGTCGATGGGGAATCATCATCGCGGACGTCTCGGGTCATGGGGCAAGTGCTGCAGTCATTGTGGCCATGATGCAAGCGATCGTACATGCCTATCCCGAACACGGCAGGGCTTGTCCGAACGATCTCCTTGAGCATTTGAATGCTCAGTTGGTTCGAAAACGACTTGATCACAGCTTTGTAACTGCATTCTGTGGATCGTTTGATCCGAAAGATCGCTCATTCACCTACGCTTGTGCGGGGCATTACCCGCCTAGACTCAAGAAACCTGGTGGTGGCAATGTAGTGACTTCGTTGCCGGTAGAATCCGGCATCCCGCTCGGAATCACCGATCAATGCGGCGCCACAGTACATTGCATTAAACTGGAGCCGGGCGACACGCTTGTGCTTTTCACAGATGGCATCAATGAATCCTTCAATCGGCAAAATGAGATGTTTGGTTTGGAAAAGCTGGACGAGACAATGCATCGCTGTTCTGGCGAGCCGAGCTGTGTGATTTCGTCTGTCACCAAGGCACTCGAAATCCATGAAGGTGGGATGAGACCGACTGATGACCAGACGATTGTCGCGCTTCAACTCGATATGTGAATCAAGGTCAAATCGGCTGTATCTGGCTGGAAACGACGGTAGCGGGGGCAAAATCTGAGGAAAACCTCAAGTGATTTCGGTTTTCCAGTTGACCCAGCCCCAATAATCCTGCATGATCTTGTAGTATGGAGATGAAGAATGTCCTTCGTAGGCAAGAGCAGCGACAACTTTGGGTTGTCCCACCGGTATCACTATTGCCGACATTCTCGGCCCGGATAAATGGGAAACGAAAAAGTGTCTGAAGGTGCGATCCGCGATCCTTCGTCGATTGGGTCTACGTCTTCGGTTTGCAGTTTGCAGTTTGATCAATGAGAGAAAGAATAGTTGTCTCAAGAAATTTTACGGTGTTCTCCGAACAAACATATCAGGAAATGCGTGTCAATACTGTGACCCGACTGGTCTGACCGATAGGCCAATGATCGGGGCGAAATAGTGGCGAAGGCAGATGTAAGTACCCGCCCCTTAAGAACGCAGGTGTTATTGCACGTGTATTCCTGATCTGGATGGTCTGTTTCAAATTTCCTTCTCCCAAAAGGATTCAAGTATGCGCCTTTACAATCAGATTCGTAGTCGGCCGACGGGATTCACCCTCATCGAATTGTTGGTGGTGATCTCCATCATCGCACTTCTCATCGGCTTACTCCTCCCCGCGCTTGGAAAAGCTCGTGAGCAAGCTCGAGCGGGCGTGTGCATGGTCAACATGAAGCACATTGGGTATGGGTTACACCAGTACGCAACGGATAATAACGACTACATCCCGCGCGAAGGCAAGTACCACGATACCCGCAATCAGTTCTACTACTACCCCTGGCCACGCGCATTTCACCAGTACATGTCCGATCGTTTACCCTACCGGGATGACCGGAACGGGAACACCAAAGAACGCGTGACCTTTAGCAATGCAAACCTTGATGATGGCCGATGGCGAGATTACAAGTATGAGGATATGAAGGAATATCAATGTCCCTCGCATCCGAATCCGCTCCATAACATTCATTACATCAACAACGGTCTATTGACCAAGCGCAATGGTGCTATTGATGAAAACATTCGTCACCCAGCGTCAAGCATCAATGAGTTCCTGAGGCCATCTTCTGCAATGTACATGGCTGAGTTTGCCAACGACGAAGATGATTCGATCGCAATACAGCAAAAGAACTATCCATATTTGGATCATTGGTATGACGTGTGGGCAAAGGTGCATGTGGACGGACCCGAACGAGGCTCCAACGGACATGGCGGCAACATTGCTCGAATCAAGAGCGATCGCCATCTCGGTACAGGATCAAATACACTGTTTGTCGATTCGCATGTCGAACGACGCAGCCGGGATACCCTCAAAGATATCGATAATTGGGACGATCATACCTACAACGAAACCCTCGGCGGGTAACACCTACATCTATAACCATAAGATCACCACATGGCAGGGGGACTTTAGTCCCCCTGTTCTCTTTTTTGCGTGATGACGTTGTAGCGGGAGCAACCATCACCGTCTCTACTAGGCTAGGCGATACTCTGGATTGGCCCGAAGAATACTGTTTCTCTTGCTCAATTGTCGTATCATTGCATCCGCCTGCCGGTGTCAGAATCGTCAGCCCACAGATTCCGCCCATAAAAGAACAAGGTGATCGAATGAAAAACTCTTATTGCGCTGATAATCGTCGCATCGGTCTATTCACTCAATTGGCTATGATTGCCATGGCGCTATTGAGCCTGACCACAGTACACGCCGAAGCACAAACGGATGCGATTCAACAAAGCGTGGAGTACACGTTTGAGAATGACGAAGCGTTGGCTGAGCTTGAGTTGCACGCCACGGGTGAGGCCGCCAAGCGGATGCCCAAACCAAAAAGCTACGATGGCCAACTCTATCTCCTCGAGAGCTGGTGGAAGTCGAGTGCCACCGCACTCTTCCCTGCTCCGACGGACCAGTTGCACCAGACGATTGACGTGACGTTTTCGCTTGTCATGAACACCGGGACGGAAGGTGCGAGTTTCATTTGGTTACCAATCAATCAAAGCGAAAAAGACGCAACCGCCCTCGAAGCATTTGAAGCATGGGAAGCGCCGTCCATCGCCAACGCATTCGGCGTCGGGTTTGATGCATCGGACCCGCCCAATCGTGATCCGTTTCGAGGATCGGGCAACATTCACGAACGCCCTGAGCACGAGATCTCGTTGCATTGGAACGGCGTTGAGATCATTAAGGCATTGACTGAGACTGAGTTCCGCGATGAAGAACCACATGCGGTTCATCTCACTATGCAATTCGTGGTTGGCGGTGCAGATATCACGCTTACTCTGGATGATGAAACAGTCTTCGATCACTATTTTGTGGCCGAAATGTTGCCGTATGCCGGGCGCGCCATGCTTGGAGCACGCAATACCGAAACCGCGGGCGATGTTATGTTCGATGATCTTTCGGTTAGGTGGGATCACAACATTGAACCACCCGTTCGTCCTACAACATTTGTAGCGATTGATCACCAACTGAACGATAAGAGCAACAAGGAAACCAAAGGCGCAGTTCATTTTCCTGAGGATTCAAGTGCGTTTGGCCGAATCATTTGCACGCTGACGCTTGATAAACCTGAGACACGATTCGACCCGTGGGACCGCATTGCCCATATCTATGTCACTGACGATGCAGGTGAACGGTTTGAATTGATCCGCTACATTACGCCATACCATCGCGGATTTGAATGGAAGGTGGATGTAACAGATTTGAGGCCACTCTTGCAAGGTGAACGGGAAATTGTTCAAGCATGTACAACATACGGCGAAGGTTGGGTAGTGAGCGTGCGGTTTGATTTCTATCCCGGCGTGGCCGAGCAACTCGCTTACAAAGTGGTTCCATTATGGAAGGGTGCGCCTGAGATTGGCAATCCTGACAAGCCCGCCAGCGATTTCTACACGCAACAAATTGTACAACTTGATGAGGACACGACTGCTGCGAAAGTACGCATGGTGGTTACGGGGCATGGCATGTCGCCCAACACCGACAATGCGGGAGAGTTCATGCCACTCGGCCGATCGTTAACCGTAAATGACGAGTCGTTTACAAACACGTTATGGAAAACGGACAATTATCTTAATCCCTGTCGACCTCAAGGTGGGACATGGAAATACGATCGAGCAGGTTGGGCTCCGGGTGATATTGCTCGACCTTGGGAGGTCGATGTTTCGCACCTGCTTTCCAAGGAGAATTCCGCTAGCCCTCGCAATCCGTTGACTATTTCGTATGCACTTGATGAATATATCAATACCGCGCGAGGCGAAACGTGGGCACCCACCCACAACACCAATGCATACCTCGTCTTGTACAAAGCGAAGCCATGATTGCTGATTCGTCCAATCAGAACAACGTCGTTGCGCCGTCATTGTCTCGTAGTCTGCGCCGAATTACATTGGCGTTGCTGTACGCGGGAATGATCCCGGCGTTTTTCGTTACTCTGCTAGGACTGTTGAGCAAATACGCCTGGCCGCTTGAGCTCATGTCGCATTTTCGTGTGCAGTATGCCATGATGCTCATGGTCTGCATGGTCGGATTTGTAGTATTCCGTATGAAGAGGTCGGCGGCGGTCGGCGTCCTTGGGTTGGCTATCAATCTCGCAACACTTGCACCCATGTATTTTGGGAGTTCGCCCTCGCCATCCAATGTCCAAAGTGATGCCATTCCTCTGCGCGTTGCATCGCTGAATGTTCATACATCAAATCATGCTTACGGCAGCGTGATAGATTTTCTCGCTCGCACCGATGCAGATGTTGTTTTGCTGCTCGAAGTGAACCTAACTTGGATACATGAATTGAAATCACTTGAAGAGCAATATCCTTTTCAAATGCTTCAACCGCGCGCGGATAATTTTGGCCTCGCTCTTTACAGTAAGTTTGAACTCACAGATTCGCAGTTTGTGACATGGGGTGGAAGTGAAGTTCCCACAGTTATTGCTGAGATCAATCCTCCTGCACCGCGCCAGCCGTTCAGATTCATCGGCACACATCCGTTGCCTCCTACCAGCCCTGAATACTACGAATTGCGCAACCGCCAACTACACGAGATTGGCGAGTATGTTGTAGCGCATTTAGATATGCCCACCGTGGTGGCGGGGGACTTGAACATTTCGCCCTGGTCGTTTGCATTCACATTGCTGTTGGAGAAGGGCAAATTGCACAACAGCGCACTTGGGTTCGGCGTACAAGCGACCTGGCCCGTCGAGCCGTTCTTCTTGCGCATTCCAATTGATCATGTGTTGCACACGTCGGACATCACCATCATCCACCGTGAAGTCGGTGATGATGTAGGCTCAGATCATTTTCCGGTAGTCGTTGATTTCGCGTTGCCCAATTAGGGATCCTGTAATTCGGTTTGATCTTGGGCTAACCTTGTGCGGTCGCGATTGTGAATGCTACCCAAATACAGGCCGATCCCACCCCAACCGACCATGAAAGGGACGATCGCGATTGCAATCACGCTGACTCCCATGCCCATAGACTCGACGAAAGTGTAGAGCCAACCGCTGAGCGTGTCCCCCCAGCGGTAGATTGCAGTATCAATAAAATTTTTGGCTTTATATTTGTCAGCACGTGGAATGGTAGTGTACAACACTTCACGCGCAGGTTTTCCCAGCGCGTAGTTACTGCATCGCCGAATCACTTGAAAGACAAAGATCACGCCCAGTGTTGGTCCCATCCCAAAGGCAAAGAAACCGAACACGCATACGAGAGGCAGTACCGCTAAAGCAATCGACAAACCAACCCACCGAATCAACCTTCCGGTTAAGAAGAGTTGTATTGATATGGTGCAAACATCTACCACCAAATCAAGTTGAGCAAAGAACGCAGTCCGATCGTTGCGGTCGGCAAACGCATCGCGTACGAGTTCACGCTGTTCGTAATACAAAAAGGACGATGAAAGCGCATGCAGAACTAAGTAGGCACATAATCCAAGCAGCATTGGCGATCGCACAACGGCGCGCATGCCATCCACAAACGAACCGCCGATCGGCACGTCCGCATCCGTCGTGCGCTTGGTGTGGTTGTTATCACACGGCGGTAATTGGTTGGCGGAAAGAGTTGGCCTGCAACGGTTGAGTTGATTCACACACCAACAAGAACCTTCGAGCAGTAGAGCCGCCAGTAGCAGGATTCCCCACTTTGGGATCTGTACAGCAGAAAGGAATAGAGTGTCAACTCCAAAGAGCGACTCAGGGGGGCTGATAAAGAATGCGGTGAATGCATCACCCACGATGGCGCCGAGTGTTCCGCCGACCGCAATGATTCCAAACAGTCGTTTCGCTTGCCCGGTGCGAAATGTATCTGCCATGCAACTCCAAAACACGGAGATGACAAACAGATTGAACACGCTTACCCAGACATAGAAGACGCGCTCCAGCCACACCATCGCGCCGCCCTCGGCGGGTAACACCGCAATCAACAGGGCAAAGGCGACAAGATGTGATCCAAAGAATCGGTTGACCCACGGAATAAGTCGAGTGCGAGAAGATCGGCCCGCGAGTGCAATGTAAATCGGCGACAGAATCACCATGACCACGGCGACCAACGTCCACAAGATGGAGAGACTGCCCGAATCCGTTACCGTGCTGATCTCATCTCGGATCGGCCGAATCATCTTGTACCCGCACAACAAACAGAAGATATAGGCACCCGACCACAGGACGCATCGACCCTCGCCGGGGTGCGCATTCACCAAACGCCCGATCATGCCCATCATCACAGAGGATGATTTTGTTGAGGGTAGATTATCGTGTGTATTGGGCAAGGCAGTGTGTCTCAATGAAAGGAAGTGTTGAAGGCAACGGGCGAATCAAGTGCTGTAATCCTCACCCACCTGTGCCGAAAGTGTACAGGAATCAGAGATGGCGGTTGCACTATCGCCTAACTCGCATTCCTCATCGGGCGAATCGCCGCGACTCAGGGTTCGGTGGGGTAGAATTGGAACCGGTAGGGTATTGAGCGGTACTATCCGCTCGTGAACGCTGCGGACCACGCAGATTTCATGACCACTGTGGGTCAGATTTGTAATGGTTACAATTCACCACCATACTTGCTAGAAGCGAAACAAGCGAGCGGTTGATTTGCCTGCGACCAGGCTAGATGAATCGCTTGATTACTATTTTGCGACATTGCGTGTGTCATTCGGAGATTAGCATCATGAGCACATCACGACGAGCGTTTATTGGATCCGCGATGGCCGCCGGCACGATTGCTGCCGTGGCGGGACATCGTACATTTGCATCGACGGGTGCCCGCCGGGTCAAACCGGTCGAAAACATGAAAGAGGGGCTCACGGTGGGTGAAGTCGCAGGAGTCGAAGATGCTACAGACAAACTAAAAGTACTCATTCTCGGGGGCACAGGATTTCTGGGCCCGCACATTGTGCAATACGCCGTCGCTCGTGGCCATGATGTCACCATTTTCACGCGAGGCAAGACCAATCCACACCTCTTCCCTGATGGGATCGAGAAACTTACTGGCGATCGTGATCCAAACAAAGGCACGGGTCTTACCGCGCTCGAAGGAAAAACCTGGGATGTGGTCATCGACACGTCATCCTATTTTCCGAGGATCACCAAAGCCTCCTGCGAACTTTTGAAAAACAGCGTCAAGCATTACTGCCTCATTACCACCATTTCAGTGTACAAAGATCACGCGACTTCCCATGCGGATGAGTCGTACCCACTCGGTACGATAGATGATCCGACGATGGAAGAGATCACGGGTGGTTCATATGGACCGCTCAAAGCTTTGTGCGAGCAAGCTGCAGAAGAAATCATGCCCGGTCGTGTGGCACATGTTCGACCAGGTCTCATTGTTGGTCCGCGTGATTATTCTGACCGATTCACCTATTGGCCTGTCCGAGTGCAACGTGGTGGTGAGGTCATGGCACCGGGAAATCCCACCGACCCTTCACAATGGATTGATGCACGTGACCTTGCCGCATTTTGCGTCAAGTCTGTTGAGGATAAGATGGTCGGGCCGTTTAATGCGGTCGGCCCCGTAACGCCCTCTAACATCGGCGAAATCATTCTTGGCTGCAAGGCGGTCATGGAAACGGATGCAACATTCACATGGGTGCCGGCAGAATTCCTCGAAGCGCATTCAATCGGCGCCTGGATGCAGATGCCTGTTTGGGTCCCCGCGGAGGGTGATTCCAAGGGAATCATGACGGCCAACATTGATAAAGCAATCGCGGCGGGATTGAAGACGCGCCCTGTGGGTGACACAATCCTTGACACACTTAACTGGTGGAACGGGCTTCCCGAAGAGAAACGCAATCGACCTATGCGGGCAGGTATTTCAGCGGACAAAGAAGCGACCACGCTCGCGGCCTGGCATTCATCACAAGAAAGTTCGGCAACACCTTCGGAGAAAACGGGCGGCTAATGAGTGAGTCGCGCCGACACAACATGATTTACAAATCAATCACGCCTTGCATCATCATGAGCAGAAAGATGATGGACAAGATCAGGCGGTAAATGCCGAACGTCTTGAGGCCATGCCGCGTGAGGAATGACACGAGCCAGCGTACCGCCAGCATGGCTGATACGGTGGCGACCAGAATACCCACGATGATATTGAGCGTGCCGAATTCCTGAAAAACATTTTGCCTGGTAGGATCATCAGCGGTCGCGGCCAAATCTTTGACAAGGCTGAACAGGCACGCACCCCCTAAGGTTGGAAGCCCGAGCAGGAATGAAAATTCTGCAGCACCACGAGGTCGAAGTCCGAGCATCGTCCCGCCTGCGATGGTCATCATCGAGCGACTCATGCCCGGCCACATCGCGACACATTGAAACAACCCAATGCCAAGCGCCTGCTTCGGCGTTAGACAATGCAATGTCCGCTTGGGCATGTCAACGCTATCGCTTGTGGTTGGCTCCGTTGTGTTGGCACTTTCTGTGCAAGATTCCCTTGCAGTAGATTCTGCATCCATTCGCTCCCGGCGTTTGCGGGTAATGTCCAAGCCAATCATCCACACACCGCCCAATGCAAGGGCAATCAACACCGGTGCCGGGCGAAAAAGATATTCTTGTATTGCGTCATTGAGCAGTGGGCCCAATACCGCGGCGGGTAGAAATGCGATAACAATGTTGATGAACAGCCGACGCCCATCATCGTCACGTCCAAGCAACCCCAGCAACATCTGCTGAATACTTCGCCAATACAAACCGACGACGGCGAGAATCGCTCCGCCTTGGATGATCACCGCATACGCATCAGCTGCGCTCTTAGATTCTTCAGAATTCATTCCCAACAAAGATTGGGCCAGAATGAGATGCCCCGTCGAGCTCACGGGAATGTACTCCGTCAGCCCTTCCACTAATCCCAGAATGATCGCCTGCCAAAGTTCCAACGTGCTCCACCCACCCGTTGCGCTCAACTGATTTTTGCCTGTTAGTCTTCATCACATGAAGGTGATTTTTAGACCAGATTTTGCCGTCGACGGACCATCGTTATTATCTCTTATTTCGGACGGTCCCTATCCCAAACTTCATTCAGATTCGCAATCGCTGATTGATCCCGTGTTCGCCACCCGCTCCATCTGTGAGCGTGATGGTTATCGGCGCTTACCCTTGCGAGAATTCTTCTTGGATTTCGACGCACCCTTCCCCTGCTTTCGTTTGCCCTTTGATTCATCTTTGTTTGTTGTTTTCTCTTGAACTCTCAAATCCATTCGCCGAGCTGCCGGATCAACGAGGATGATCTGTACGTTCATTCGATCGCCGACCGAGATCGTTGCCCCCGTGCCAGTCTCAACGAGCGCGCCGGTTTCGGAATTCATTTTCCAACGAGCATTACGCCTGCCCCGCTGGTAGGATTTGCTGTCGTTGGCTGGCTCAGGAACAGGGATCTCTTTGACATTGATCATGCCTTCTGCGAGCAAATGTTCGAGTTGGACCCAAATCGCATTGGATGAAATGTTAACCACCGTGCCCTCGGTAATGTCGCCGAGATGATGCTCCTCAATGTATTGAAGGACAAGGAATGTTCGCAAACTACGCTCTGCGCCTTCTGCATTGCGCTCGGTGTCGCTGCACGCTCTGCCGATGTCGATGAGCGCTGCTTCATCTGGACAGCGCTCGTCATGGCGTAAAGTGCGCGCGAGTTTGTTCAATCCCTTGCCGGGCTTAGGTGTCTTGCGGCCATTGTTTGTAAATTCCAAGAACGCGCTGAGTGCACGATGCAACGTCAAATCTGGGTAACGACGAATCGGGCTGGTAAAATGCGCATAATCTTCACTCGCCAACGCAAAATGCCCTATCAAAGCAGGCGAGTACTCCGCACGAGTCAAACTCTTCAAAACCGCGAGATGGACCGCGTGTTGCGAAGGCTTACCTCGCGTCGCTTCCAACACTTGTTGCAATTCCTGTCGGCTCGGATCGCTAGGAATATTGACTCCCGCGACTCGGCAGAACTTTCGCAACTCTCCCACATCAAACGTCGATGGATCCGGGTGTGTACGACGCAAGATCGGCACCTTCATCGAGTCGAACAGCCGAGCGAGCGCCTCGTTTGCTTCGACCATGAACATCTCAATCAAGCCATGCGTCGAGGCATCGTCTTCAGGTTCTGCCCCCACAACTCGACCGTCATCGTCGAATTCGAGTTCGACTTCGGGCAAAGTGAGCACGATCATGCCGTCTTTGAGCCGCCTCCCGCGAATCGTGCGAGCCAAATCATCCATGTCCTGTAGTGCAGCCATCAATTCAGGCGAGTAACCCGTTTCGCTTCGTGCATGCGCCCGCGCAGACTGCTCATCGCCAGCGATCAATGCTTCCGCTTCGAGATAAGTGAGTCGTTTGTTGGAATTGATCACGGTTGATGCGCACCGTGAGCCTAGCACTTTGCCGCGCCCGTCATACCGGACAAATACAGATTTGGTTAGCCGATCTACACCCTCCTGCAATGAGCAGATCCCATTGGATAGCAATTCAGGGATCATCGGAATGACATGCCGAGGCAGGTACACCGAATTACCCCGCTTGCTCGCTTCAGTATCCAAGGGCGAACCGGCATCGATAAAGTGAGAAACATCTGCAATGTAAATGCCCAGCTCCCACGCGGCTCCATCCTTTTCAGAATTTGGGGCAAACTTCTCCAATGAAATCGCATCGTCAAAGTCGCGCGCATCGGGCGGATCAATCGTCAGCACAAATGCGTCACGAAGATCCTCGCGATTCTCCAAATGGTCTTCGATATGTTCAAACGAGCGTGAAATCGCGCGGGCTTGCTCTTGACATTCTTCGCTGAATTCATCGCTCGGCAGATCAAATACATGACGCACGGAGAGCGTCTCGACATCCGGCTCACCCGCGGGGCCTAATCGCTTAGTGATGACCGCTTCGCCCCAATGTGTCTCATCCGGATAGTTCAATATCTCGATGACGACTTTATCGCCTTCGACCGCATTCTTTGCACCGACGTCACGCACACGAATGGGTTCACTAAAAAATTTGCCATCCACTTCGATGACCCATTGTTTGTTGTTTAGGACCAACGTGCCGACGAATGATGATCGACCTCGTTCGAGAATCTCAGTGACGCGGCCGATGTACGGCGAGCCGGATCTTCGTTTGGCGTGCTGATCTTGAATCACCTGCGCCCGGACGGTGTCACCACTGACCGCGCCTGTAATATTCGCAGCGGGGACAAAGAGATCGCCTTCTCGGTTGGGAACATCTGGACGAACAAACCCAAACCCGCGCGGATGAACGTGAATCCTGCCCGTGATTTCATCATCGATTGCCCGCAAGCGGAGGCGGTTGCGACTATCCGCGACGATGAGTTTTTCTCGCGCAAGGGCTACGGCAAGCTCTCGGGTGAGGGCTTCGTCCTCGAGACCTTTGACTTCATGTACAACTACGGTTACGC
>PJEL010001537.1_pt1 | contig 22979 bp, 16 predicted proteins | sample 1853271 | NCBI WGS metagenome assembly PJEL01 (sample SAMN08108733, study PRJNA415343) | Invertebrate metagenome, whole genome shotgun sequencing project. | host: Globobulimina | place: Sweden: Gullmar Fjord | collected 2015-08
CCCCAGATCGAGTTGACCAGTTCTTCTCGCGGTACCACTTCGCCTGCCGAATCTGTCAAACGCAGCAGGAGCTGGATCAGGCGCGGGCCGAGTTGTACGGATTCACCGTTTCTTTGCAAACGTAATAGCTGGGGAAAAACCTGCCATTCCCCAACCCGAAAGGGCGTTCGGGGGATCAAGGGCAACGGTGGAGATGATTCTGAATTCGGAGTCATATTATTCTGCACACACTCAAGTCGTTCGCTCTTTGGTGATTTTAATACCATTTTAAGGTTTTCTTCAGGTAAAACTTCACGGGCAGTGGCAAGAATGAAACATGAAAGTGAACCACAGCTTCCGTAAACACCACGAAAAATCGTTTCATCAGTCGTTTCGGGGAAGCTCGCCGGCGGATGCCGAATGTGCGCAGATCCCACCCCCGCCTGCATCGATCTGCAGCCGCTTTGACGAATCGATGCCGTATACGATTCCGGTGCCAGACTTGCTTTCGGCAAATCCGCAGTCCCAGATCGATGATGATTTTCTTGCCGAGGTTCTCGATCTCGCATTTCTGGGTCGAAAACCGGGAACCGAGCTTGATCAAGCCCTTGATCAACGCCACGTTGCAGAATCTTCCTGGAATCCCGATTTCTTCGCGAATGATTTGTTTTTGAGTGACTTCATCGATGGATGTCTCAGCATTACCCATCACGGCCGCGTTTTTCCCATACAGCAAGAATTCTTTCGTCGTATTCTTGCTGCGCCTCCAACCGATGTTGAGACCATTAGATTTCGGCAGGAGATTCTGAGCGAACTTGATGACAGTCCTGCTGTACTCAAGCACACCGAAAACCTACACCATGCATTGCACCACCTGCTGGCACTGTTTCGGGCCGCTCGCTCCGATCACCGGCTCAATCATGCAAGTTTCCGCCTCGAAATCCTGCGCCAGGCACACGAGGTTGTGGGGCTGATGTCCTCAAACTTCAGCCTATCCCGATCGGGGCTTTTTCGACTGCATTCGGTAGGCCAGGAGATTGAAAACAGCGAAACGTGGACCTTACTCCGGTCGATCCTCGACTACGAGGGGGACTCGACAAAACTTGAAGTGACCCTGCGCTTGGGCGCTGATGGCAGAGCTCGTGATATTCAACTCGCAGGGTTGAAGGAAGATGCTGGAAACCGCTTCTACCGCACTCCATTCAAACGCTGGATAGACATCTGCACGCTCTTCTTGCATCGCGCGACACTCGATCCGCAAGTCGTGGTGGACGGCATCATTTTTCAGGTCTACTTGGCGATCGCACCAGCAGTGAGAAATCTCCTGCAAATTCTCGGTCACCTCGACATGTACCTCGCATTTCGTGGTTTTGCAGCTGAAGCTCACCAGCGGAATCTCAAAACCTGCATCGCAAAGGTCAGCTCATCAGAATCTCTACGCTTCGAGGGTCTCTTCAACCCCCTTCTCTTTCGAAGCATTGAAACACCGACGACCTGCAACATCGCGCCACACAAAAACACGACGACAACCCTTGTAACCGGTCCGAATTCGGGTGGAAAGACTCGATTGTTGCAGGCTGTTGGCCTCGGTCAACTGCTCGGACAATCGGGGTTTTATGCACCTTGTGAACAAGCGACTCTGCCGTTATTAGACGGACTCTTTGTATCACTTACAGAAAGCGGCCACGCAGATCAGATCGAAGGACGTCTGGGGACCGAACTGCTGAGGATCAAACGGCTCTTTGCTGCGGCGCCACGGCGTTCGATGATTCTACTCGATGAGTTGTGTTCAGGAACCAATCCATCAGAAGCTACCGAAATCGTTGCGATGGTGCTCGGTCTGCTCAATAGCCTCGATCCGGTGACGTTCATTACAACCCATTTTCTCGATTACGCAATCGAACTCGAGCAAAGCCGTCTGGTGGATGGACTCGCCTTTTTACAAGTCGAGATTGATTACGAAAATCGATCGACATATCAATTCTTGCCAGGGGTCGCAAGAACTTCGCTGGCAGCAGATACCGCCCGCCGTCTTGGAGTGACCTTTGAAGAACTCGCGGCGTGCGTCGCCGCGCGATAACCGAATCGGCCAACGCTTCGAAATGCGAGCCAGCGCGGATATCTCACCAGGTTTCGTCGTGAGGGCGGCGAGGTGCCGTGTCCAGTGGGGTTTTCGACCTGAGGGACGCGGAGTCGTACTCTTTCGTCCGTCGAGCATCCCGATGCGAGAAAACACGGCTGGACATGGTGCATCGTCGGCCAGCACCTCGGAGCCGCAGGCGGAGAGACGCCAGCCGCGAAGCGGTGCCAGCGAACAGGAAGTTGGTGAGATATGCGCGCTAGATCACACATTTTTGGGACGTCTCACTGCACAATAGTTTCGGAACGTTTATGCGCATTTCATTTCTCTTTGCCGTTGGCTTCGTCCTCGCGTGTTCTGCGCTCTTCGGCGCAAGTGATTTTCCGCCGTGCTCGGCAGGCACCTCTGCAGGGACCGTCCAGGCACCGGTCTTTGTTGCGAATCTCGGTGGCCAGACCAGCTGGTTTGCTGCTCCCCTTGTGGCTGATCTCGATGGCGACGGCAGTCATGAACTCATAGCGGCGTACTACAACATCTATGTCTTCGACGCCGCGATGAATCTGCTTGATATCGCGGACGACGGCAGCAGTCGTGTATACGCACCCCATGTCATTGCCGATCTCGATGGTGATGGCACGCTTGAGGTCGTGGCCGGTAGGGGACACGAAGTGTATGCCTGGCAATGGAACGGTGCGGAGTTGGTCGTGAAGAATGGATGGCCGGCCGATACGACGTGCGCCGGGATCTCCAAAGAGATTCGAGGCATGGCCGCCGCCGATCTTGATGGTGACGGTTTCATTGAAGTTGCTGTCACGACGACCCAGACACTTGCGACCGCAGATGGCGGGGCCCAGCTTTTCGTTTTTGCTCACGACGGTAGTCTCTACCAGCCGGACGGGAGCCACAACCCGGCTTGGCCGCGCTACAACAATCTGAGCGGCCCCGGCAACGATGCTGACCGAAACGGTCAGGGCCACAGCGGCTACGGTTGTTACGGCCTCAATATCGGCGTCGGCAATATCGACGATGACCCCGAACTCGAACTTCTTGCTACCTATGACAATCACCACATCCAGGCGTTCGATCACGATGGCGTCGCCCATGATGCGTCACCATATTTCACCAACCCTCATACAGATTATTTGAACCTGCCATTGACATGGGGGCAGTTCATTCGCTGGGCAGATCCCCAGGTTGAAGAAAACCATTACAACCAGCATCAGGGAACCTGGCCGCACCCGAGTTGGACCGAGTGGCTGCAATGGACTGCTTCGCCACCGAGCGTCGCCGATCTTGACCTCGATGGCACATATGAGGTTGTTGCGATTCCTAATGTCGAGATGAACGTGCCTTATGTGACTCAGGCCTACGCAGTGATGGTGCTCGAAGGCAGCCATGGAGACGGCTCGAGATCCGCAATGCGCAAATCCGGCTGGGAGGAACTTCCCCGTGGTGGTACACCGATTGACGTGGATGGCTGGTACCCGCCTTCTGGCGTGCCCGCCCCAACGATAGTTGATATCCGAAGCGATGCTCGCCCCGAAATCATCGTCTCGCTCAATGACGGCCATGTGCACTGCTTTGACGCTACGGGGGCTGCGATTTGGCAAGTCGACTACCGTCACGGCAAGACCATCATGTTTGCGAGTGAAGTCACGGTTGCTGACCTCAATCAGGACGCTCGTCCAGAGCTGCTGTTCGCGACCTTCGGCGATCCCGACGTGCATACCTCGGGATACCTGATGATCCTCAGTGCTGATGGCGCCGTATTGCACGATGTTCCTTTACCCAACCCGGGCCACAACGGCAATGGCAACGGCGCGCCGGCAGCGCCAGCGGTCTATGACCTGGATGGCGACGGGAAACTCGAGGTTTTTGTACAGACCTTCGACCACGGTCTCGACGTATTCACTATTCCAGGGTCTGCCGGCAATTGTATGCCGTGGCCGACCGCCCGTGGAGGACCGCTGCGCACCGGCGCCCCCTCCGGACAGTGGATGCTCGACCGTCTGTTTATGGACGGATTTGAGTCAGGTGATACGACAGGATGGCGGGCGAGTGTTCCGTAAGACGAAACGGTTCCATGCACCAGAACAATCCAACAACAACGCCGTCGGTCGCTTTGTCTTGGTTGTGTTTGAGCAGTGGTGGTTACCGAAGACGTAAACACTATCGTTTTTTGAGCAAACAAATCCGTATTCACTTCGTAAACAAAAGGATTGCCGCAGGAGGAACCATATGCCCAGAAAAACTGTCATCCTACTACTGACGCTCTTCGCCGTGGCTTTCATTTCACCGGCTGGTGCGAACGAAAGGGTGCCCGGTGATCATTGGCAACGGTACGCCGATCCGGTTGATGCCGGGTTTGATCCCGAGCTCCTCGCGGCCGCGAAGAAGGTGTGGGAGGAGCTGCCATCCTCGGCATTTTTCATCGTTGCTGACGGTGCGGTGGTGGCGGCATGGGGAGATGTCGAGCGGCGATTTATGTGCCACTCGGTGCGTAAGAGCTTGCTCTCCGCTCTCTACGGGATCTACTGGGATCGCGGTGAGCTCGAACTCAACAAGACCCTCAGCGATCTCGGAATCGACGATGAGCCCGACCCGCTCCTTGACAGCGAGAAACGAGCCCGCACCCTCGATCTCCTCAAGGCCCGCTCCGGGATCTTTCACCCGGCAGCCTATGCCGGCCGCACCGACGCCCGCCCCCGTGGTAGCGAGGGTCCGGGGCGTTACTTTGCCTATAACAACTGGGACTTCAATACCCTCGCCACCATCCTCGAGCAGGAGACCGGCGTCAAGGTCTTCGAGGCTTTTGATGAGCACCTTGGCCAGCCCCTGGGAATGGAGGACTGGCGGATAACCGACGCCTACTACCACTATGAGCTTGATAAATCGAAGTACCCCGCCTATCCATTCCGCTTGTCAGCGCGCGACGCTGCCCGCATTGGGCTGCTTATGACCCGCGACGGGCTCTGGGGCGAGAATCAAATTCTCTCGCGCAACTGGGTACGCCGCAGCACCGCCCTCTATTCGATCGATGACGACGTCTTCGGCTATGGCTTCATGTGGTGGGTGGCTCGCGAGCCCCGATTCTCCCGTCACGGCATGGTCTGTGCCCTCGGCGTTGGCAACCAGATGATTGCCGCCCTGCCCGACAGCGATATGGTGATCGTTAATCGTGCCGACACCTACGATGGCGAGAACACCCCGACAGGGGCCCTGCTCGATCTGATCGAGCAGGTCCTTGCGGCCCGCACCGGGGAGCATGCTGCGAGCCCCACGCTCCTGCCCCTCGAGGATCAAGCTCCAAATGCCGCGATCACCACAGTCGACGGCGATCAGCTCACCGAGTTCGCCGGTGCCTGGAACATTCCTGCACAACAGCTGGGCCTCCCGGCGTACACCAGTATCGAACTCTCGGTTGCTCAGGGGCACCTCATCGGTCACTCCACCCAGTCCGGTACCTTTGCGCTGTACCTGCAACCGGACGGCTCACTCGCCCAGGAGGACACTTGGAGGAGCTATCTGCCGATCCGTGACGAAACCGGCGCTTTCGCCGGCCTCGGTGATGAGAACTCGGTAGTACGGGGAGCGATTGTGGCTGCAGGCAGCGGCGAGCTGGTACGGGCCAGAGAGATTATGGCGATCGTCGCCGACCGGAGCTCGGTCCTGGTAAAGGTTGGGCGCGCTGTCGTCGATCTTCTCGACAACCACGCCGATTCGGCCGAACAGACGCTCCGGAAGCTGGCCGAGCAGTCGAGCCCGGAGACTGTCGAGGAAATGGTCAATCGGCTCGGCTACGAGCTGATGCGATCTGATCTGACAGCAGCGGCGAGCACCGTTTTCGCGCTCAATACCCGGCTTTTTTTCGATGCCTTCAACACCTGGGATAGTTTCGCTGAGGTCCAGATGGTCCTCGGCAACAAAGATACAGCACTGGGCTTTTACCAGCGCTCGCTGGAGCTCAATAGCAACAACCGGAACGCTACTGCCATGATAGCTCGGCTTCAAGAGCAGGATGCCGAGCCGGCTGGCATCGACTACCCGGCCCTGATGAAGGCGGCACGGATTCCCGGTCTTGCTCTGGCGCTGATCGATGGCAGCACGGTAGTAGAAACCAAGCTGTTTGGAGCGGCAGACGCCGAGACCGGTGCGCCGGTGACCGAAGAGACCATGTTCGAGGCTGCCTCCCTCTCCAAGACCGTCTTCGCCACCATCGTCCTGCGTTTGGCCGAGCGTGGGGAGATCAATCTTGATCGTCCCCTTCTCGACGACCTGCCCTACGAGCGCGTCGCTCATGATCCCCGGGCTCGCGCCATCACTGCACGTATGGTCCTCTCCCATCGCACCGGGCTGCCTAACTGGGGACCGGAACGGCTCGAGCTTGGCTCTTATCCGGGAATCCGCTTCGGTTACTCCGGAGAGGGCTTTGTTTTTCTGCAGAAGGTGCTGGAGAAGATTACCGGATTAACCCTCGACGAGCTTGCCCGCAGGGAAGTGTTCGAGCCCCTGGGGATGAAGCACAGCCGCTTCTCCTGGAGCGAAGGAGAGGAGCTTCCCGTGGCTATGCCCCACAATGAGATCGGCCGGCGACAGCAGAAGAACCAGAGGCAAGAGGGGAATGCTGCAGCCAGCCTGCACACCACCGCCGGTGACTTCGCTCGTTTTGTCGTCGCCTGGATGAACGGTGAGATCGTGTCACCCGCAACCGCGCGCCAGGCACTTGCTCCAGTAGTAGGCATGACCAAAGCAAGGCCTCATGCCTGGAGACCATGGGAGATCCAGGACCGCATCGCCTGGGGCTTGGGCTGGGGGATACAGCTCTCCGAGGCCGGCCAAGAAACCGAGCCGATTGTCTGGCACTGGGGTGACAATGGCACCTTCAAGGCATTTGTTGCCTTCCGCCCCGATGCCGGCTCCGGTGTGGTCTACTTCGCCAACGGCACGAACGGCCTCACCATCGGCCGCGCGATCGTCGCCGAGCATCTCGACGATATGCGACCTGCGTTTGCTTGGACCGGTACCGTCCCGCATGACGCCCCTGGCGTTGCCGAACGACTGCAGGGAGTAGAGGCCGAAGAGGAGGGGCATTTCGCCGAGGCGATCGAGGCCTACCAGGCGTCACTGCAGGCCGATCCGAGCCAGGACGTAACCAACACTCGGATTGGGTGGCTGCGCGAGCTTCTCGAAGTGGTGGAGAACCCGGTCGAAGTCGAGGGGACGCTACTGCAGCGGTACGCCGGCGCCTACGGTCCCCGGACCATCACCTGCCGCGAGGGGCAGCTTTACTACCAGCGTGAGGGGCGCAGCGAGTATCGGCTGATACCGCTCTCCGATCGCCTCTTTGCGCTCGAGGGCCTTGCCTGGTTTCGCCTCGAGTTTCTCAGTGACAGCGCCGGCAATCCGACACACCTCGTCGGCGTTTATGTCAGCGGTTTTCGTAATGAGTCCCAGCGAGACGCACCCAAGGCACCCTGAGTCAGCAATCTGAAACATATGCGAGTGCTGTGCCGCGACCGCGTTCGGAAGAAGAGGTGCCGAGGAGGTAGACGGTCCCTATGCTATACGTCGAAATTTTCGGCGAGTGGCAATCGTACAGCTGGGTGCGGTGTAATGTCGGCCGCAGCAGACAGCTGGTGATAGCCAGGTTGCGCCCTACGAAACCGGTTGATCCGATGAAGACGATATTCATCAAGTCTCCTATAGTTCCCGAATCAATCGCTAACCTCTATCGTAGCAGATACTTCTGTCATTCAAGACGGGCCAATGGGACAGTTGACTGCTTTTCTCACCGTTGTTTTTCTTGACCGGGTTTTTCGAATCAATGGATTCCGCGCGCTACCACGCTCGATCGAAGCGCAGCATCAGGAAAGCGAGCACGTAGAGGATCGCGCCCACCGTCAATGCGGCGGTAAAACCCGAAGCAAAAGCGACCAGCATGATCGCGGTCGCGCCGAGTACTGATGCCGCGCCGTTGACGGCAAAGCCCCAATCCACCAGTGGGCCGACTTTGAGCGCGCCTTTTGGAAAAGGCATGCCCATGAAGAAACCCAAGGGGAAAACCAGGAGGGCAGTCACAATGACTCGGCCTATTTGGTCGAGGTTGGTCAAGATCCCTGTGAGCTGACCAAAAACGAATGCGTGCAACAATACCTGTGCGACGATACTTGAAAAGATGACCTTATTACTCAAGCGTTTACACTGACCGCTGCCGAGTCCTGAAGCGAGCAGTAGGGTGAGAAGAACGGTCGAAATGGAATAGATGGATGCGCCGATAAACAGGGCATACATCTGGATCAACATGATTTCGACAATCATAAACGCCATGCCTATGGTGAAGAAGTACAACCACGGGGCCAAACGCAGTTTGTCAACCGAACACAGATATGGCAGCAGAGTGAGGGGCAAAACCATGAGCCCAACCACAATCAGAATCACTACAATAATGATCTTTGATAAAGGAAAGCCCCGAAACTCAGCGAAGGTACTGAGCTTGTCGAGACCTTTGATGTCGAAGTTGCGCCAGAGCCCGGTTTGGGCGACAAAGGGCCGGTTGTCGGTTGATGGTGATACGTCGATAGCGGCTGTTGCCGCAACGACAGGCCACCCCTCAATTACGATGCGGTTGATCAGGTTGTCTTCGTCACCAGCGGCGGCCGGATACAGCAAGCGGATGTGCTCAGCTCGTTCGGGCGTCAACTCACCGTAGGCCAGATTCCGAAGCTCGTCAGTCAAAGCTCGTTTACTGAGCAGCATGAGTTTTCGCCGCATTTTTCCCAGATCGTAGATTGCCAGATGCGCAGCTGGATCCTCTACGCCAAGGTTGCTGAGCGCATCCATGGCCGAAGCGACGAGGCGTGGCATATAGACTTGGTGCTCCATGGACAAGAAACCATCTGGCGATAGGGCATGCCAATAGTCCTCGAAGGCTTCAGTGGTGAAAATGTAGTTCTCGGCAAAAGCAAAAGAACCCGAACCGAGCGCTGCCCAGGTATTCGAGCTGAGGGAGTAGATGAGGTCGATATCACCCTCGTGGCGGCGAATGTATGTGCGAGCGTCTTCGCTGATGACCTTCACACGTGGATCATTGTAGATCTGGCCCGAAAACTCAGCGAGGGTAATAATATGACCGTCTTCCCCATGGATCACAGGTGGGGGCGGAAGCTCAGCATCTTCCCCTTCAGGTCCGTGCACTGCGATGTCTTGTTGTACCGGCAGTCGGTAGCCATCCGGATCACCATCAGCCATCATGCGATTGATATGGGGGTTGACCTCGACTGCGTGCACCTCAGTGGCGCCTTCGACCAGGGCTTGTAATACATCACTGCCGCCACCGGCGCCGAGGGAAAGGAACCGGCAATTCTCAAAAAGGCCGATCAAAAATGAAACATCAATGCCCCACTCGGATTCTTTGAGTTCAGGATCTGCAAAGTTACCGTCAAACGCATAAACCGGAGAATTTGCAACATTGTCGATATTGATGCCCCGGTATTGGCCTGCAAAGTCATACACCTTGACCTTGGCCATCGCGTCCCAGTGGGTGTAGATGACGGGCGCCCTCTCTTCGCGTGGCGCTTGCAGTAGGCTATTGGCCCATGGGCAAAGCAGTAGAATGCCTGCCACCAGAACCGCCGGGATCAACCGCATGATGCCGCGGCTGGCTATCAGTGAAGCGGCAAGCATTGGCAGGGCGCATAACATCGCAGCGATCGGCGTGCCAACCGAGTGCATGAGCCACAAAACAACGCCAACTCCCACAGCTGCACCCAGGAGATCTGCCTTGTACAGGCGAGGCATCTCGCCATGGTGCTGTTTAAAGATCATCGCGAGTGCAATGCCGCCGAGCAGGAAAGGCAGGCCTAACAGGATCACCGTGCATCCGAAGATCATGATCATCTTGAAACTTGTGGCCAACGTGCTGAAATCGAGGCCGAGCCGGAATACCAGAGGTGGCGCCGCGACCATGACAGCACCTGAAGCAGCAAGCAACGGACCGAGATGAATTTGTCGATTGAGGCCAGGCAAGAGCCGTAACAACAAAGCGCCAATGCCCAGTCCAAGCACGGCCAGAGACAAGACCAAAAACGCGAACGTATAGAAGAACTCGGCTGAGAAGATTCGTGTCCAGACGAGTTCAAGAGCGATCAGAGACAGCGACAGGAGAGCAACAATGAGCAGATTTGAGCGGTGCATAACACTCCGTTTCAAGCGGCCTTCGATTACAGGAGGCCGTCCGGAGTTGAGATACGAATAAGTGAGCCAACAGTTCTGTCGCTGGGTGCCGCGTCAGCCCGCGCACGTTGGTTTGATTTTTGGTGTCTGCACGGCCTGGAGTACATGAGGACATATCTTGGCTTTTGGTGAGTGTTTGATCCAGCTTGTGGATTGGATCAGTACGACAGCAGTGATAATCATGCCTGCTGCGAAAAAGACGGAGGGTCCCATTGTTTCGTGGGCAACAATCCAGCCGAGAAAGACCGCGATGACCGGATTGACAAAAGCATAGGTAGAAACCGCGGCAGCCGAGACGTGGCGCAATAAATAGGTGTACGCCGATAAACCAAGCAAGGCGCCGACAAAAGCCAGATAGAACAGGGCAAGGACCGGTCTGAGAGAGATTGACCATTGGGTATTGATTGTCGACCATTCGCCACAGGCGCCGCTGATCATGAGAAGCATCACGCCGGCTGTCGTTAACTGGATCGCTACGGTCATGAACGGTGACGGCGGCAGGGCGACGCGGCGTGATACGAGTGAACCCACCGACCAGCAGAGTGCCGCGCCGAGGATGACGCCTGCTCCAATTGGATCAACGCCGAGCAATTCGCGACTCGACGGGGATACAAGTATGGTGACACCGGCGAGGCCGGTGATGAGTCCGGCGACCGTGCGCCAGCCTCCAGAAAAAGAGCGCTGTGTCAACGCTTCGAGCACGATCATCCAGAGCGGTACCGTTGTGAAGAGCAATGCTGCTACTGCGGATGGAATACGCTGTTCGGCCCATACGAGGCTCCCTGACGCGCCAACAAGCATGATGGTGCCGGTTGCGACCGCCCACCACCACTGTTGATCGGTCGGCTTGGCGATGCCGCGCATTCTGAGGAAGATGTAAAGACCGATGCCGGGCATCAAGAATCTGCTGCCGGCGAGAAAAAACGGAGGAAAACCCTCAAGGGCAATACGAATTGCAAGGTAGGTCGAGCCCCAGATAAGATAGATCGCAGCAAAACTCATGAATATCATAAACCCGCAATTCTCACCAACTTTCGTCGCGAGGGCGGCGAGGCGCATTGTCCAGTGGGGTTTTCGACCTGAGGGACGCGGAGTCGTACTCGAGAGTCCGTCGAGCATCCCGATGAGAGAAAACCCCGCTGGGCATTGTGCATCGTCGGCCGTAGCAGGAAGCTGGTGAGAAATGCGGGTTAAGCGAGTCGTGTCACGTTTCATTAAATCAGCCTCCGTTCTGTCCTTTTCCAAGATGGGGGATTATGGACTTGAAAAACAGATACAGAAAATATAAATTATTACCGGTACAGTTGAAGAATAGGTAACTGTACATGGAGGATGACTATGGCAAGTTCGATTCCGAATGCTCGTTACCAACAGGTCGCGGAGCGCATTGCAGATCTCATCCGAAATAGAACATTCAAACCGGGCTCGCGGGTGCCGTCGTTACGCCGCATCAGCCGGCAGATGGCAGTGAGCATGACCACGGCAATGGAGGCTTACCGGGTTTTGGAAGAGCGTGATCTGATCGAAGCTCGCCCCAAATCTGGCTTTTATGTGCGCTGTACGGAATCATTGCCGCCGGCGCCGGAGAAAACCAGTGGGGCAACCGAAGCGGTGTCTCTTGACGTTGGGTCGCTCGTACTCAGGCTCATGAAGGATGCAAAAGCTGGTCAACTGGTATCCTTCGGTGCAGCCGTACCGCACCCGTCATTCTTGCCAACGGAGGCGCTCAATCGGGTGCTTGCGCGCGAGGTGCGAGCGAGGCCGGAGACCAGCCAGGCTTATGATTCAGTGCCCGGTTTTGAGCCTCTACGAGAACAACTTGCGCGGCGGGCGCTCGATGCGGGTTGTGCGTTGAACGCCAATGACATTATCACGACGAACGGCGCCCATCAGGCGGTCTATCTCAGTCTGTCGGCAGTGACTCGGCGGGGCGATGCTGTTGTTGTCGAAAAACCGACTTATGTTGGTCTTCTGCAGGTTTTGGAAGCGCTGCACCTGCGCGCTCTCGAGGTGGCGACGGATCCAGAAGAGGGTTTGTGCCTCGACTGCCTCGGTGAAGCATTAGAACGTGAAAAGATCGCTGCGTGCGTACTGGTGCCAAGTTTCGGCAACCCCCTTGGGCACAATATGCCTACCGCGAAACGGGCACAATTGGTCGAGATGCTCGCTCAAGCCGAAGTGCCGATTATCGAAGATGATGTTTATGGTGAATTGTATTTCGATCGAGATCGGCCGCGCGCTCTCAAGTCTTTTGATCAAAATGGTTTAGTGCTTCAGTGTTCATCATTTTCGAAAACGCTTGCGCCTGGGTATCGGGTCGGCTGGGTCGCACCAGGGCGTTTTCGAGAGGCGGTTGAACGCCAGAAATACATCACCTCAGTAGCAACGCCGACTCCGACCCAGATGGCGGTTGCGGCTTACCTCAAAGGAGGCGCCTACGATCGCCATCTTCGGCAGCTGCGCTCGACATACTGCGGGCTGGTCGCGCGCATGAGTGCAACGGTCGCTGAGTATTTCCCATCCGGCACCCGCTTGACCCGGCCGCGCGGGGGGCATGTTTTGTGGGTAGAGATGCCTTCGGGAGTCGATTCGATGGTGCTCTACAAGAAGGCGCTCCGGCGTGGCATTTCGTTTGCGCCAGGACCACTTTTTTCGGCATCTGGTGAATTTGCTAACTTCATGCGCCTCAACTGCGCCGTGCCCTGGTCGCACTCAATTGAAGCGGCGCTGCGCACCCTGGGTGAGCTGGCAGATTCGCTGACATGAATGGCTGACATGAATGGCTGACATAAGACGGGACGTGTACGGGGTTTCACGACCCGCAGCAGGACATCGGAAACCTAATCACTCGAAAAAACGCTCCACCATTGCTACCGGATCGTCGTACAGCATGGTTTTGGGATCCCCATCGGTCCACTCTGTAGGCAGGTACTTCGCGTAACGGCCGTCTTGGAAACGTTTGCCAATGAGGGTGATAACGCCGCGATCGTCATCGGACCGCAGCAGACGTCCTGCCGCTTGTACAACTCGCGTAAGGCCGGGTATGAGATACGCATAGGCAAAACTGTGTCCGTAGTGTTCCTGGTAATAGCTCTTGAGCAACTCCCGTTCCATGTTGAACGGAGGCAAACCGGGCGAGACGATGAAAACTTGAGAAAGCATCTTTCCTGGGTAGTCGATGCCTTCGGCGTAGATACCACCCATCACCGCGAGCAGAAGTGTAGCTTTGCCGTTCGCCAGGTTCGAGAGGATGAGATGCTGATCTGAATCGCTCGCTCCAGATTGTTGGACAAGGATTTCGTGTTTGCTCGGGGGCATGCGCTCGTGAACCGCACGGAGAAAAACATAACTGGGGAAAAGAACAAGAACGTTCTGTTCGGGGTGGGCGAGTTGGGCGATCCAGGTTCCGATCGCATCGAAGTACATTGCTCTTTTTCGATAGGTCGTATCGATATCGTTGATTGAGATGACGAGGCGGTTTGCTTTGGGAAAAGGTGAAGGAACGAAGAGCTCGTCAGTATCTTGTTCGTCGAATCCCAAAAGATTGCGATAGAAATCGAAAGGCTCAAGGGTTGCAGACATCGCAACGACGCCGGCGCTGGCTTCGATGGTCTCGGCGAGAAATCTTGATGCGTCGAGGCAGAGAATCTTCAGTTCTTCACGGCCATCGTCTGCACGGGTCGCGAGCTGAACGAATTCATCACCTCCGAGGCCGAGTACGCGGTGAAACTTTGTCAATTCGAGAAAAACATCAAGCACGGGATCCGAGGCCATCCACATCTTATTCTCACGCTTGTAGACGAAGTACAACAACATCGCGCCGTCGAATTCGATACGGAGGTCTCTTAACTCAACAGCGCTTAGCGTTGTTTCGCTGGTGCCAACACCGGTTTCCCCAAAAGTATTGGCAACGATCTCCCGAATATGATCTTCGAGGTTGTCGATGATGCGTCGTAGCTTAAAAAAGACTTCGTTGTCTCGAGTGTCGAGGAATCGTTGCGCCGTAGAGAGGCTCTCTGTGTTGAGGCTTGGCGAATAATAACCACGGCTTCGCTCGACGAGGTTGTGGGCTTCGTCGATGATGAGGATGGCATCGTTGAGGGTATTGCCGTGGACTAAGGCGTTGAGCCCAATCGCGGGGTCAAATACGTAGTTGTAGTCGCATACTAAAACATCACTCGCGTCCATCAGATCAAGGCTGACTTCGAATGGGCATACTTCAGTATTGCGAGCTTTTTCAAAGATTTCTTCGGGATCCTGATGTTCGTTGGCTTCAAGTAGATTCTCGAGTATTTGAGAATGTACAAGTTTGAGGCCATATTCGGCGGCGTAGGGGCAGATCTCCTCGTGGCAGATGACTTCAGTGTGGGCGCACATCTTTGACTTGGCTCGAAGTTGCAAAGAGCGGAATAACCCTTGCTGCATCGCCTTTGTGGCCTCAACTGCAATTTTTTGTTGCAAGGTCTTGGCGGTGAGGAAAAAGAGTTTGCGACCGCTCGACATTGCTGTTTGTACTGCAGGGTGCAAGACGGCGGCGGTCTTGCCGCAGCCGGTTGGCGCTCGTATCAATACGTTGCGGCTCTGATTCAATGCTTCGCTAATAGCATCGCCGATGGTGATTTGGGCGGGGCGTATTGTTGGGTGAGGAAACGGGAGATCATTGGCTGCGCTTTTGAGTTGAGCGATGCGGGTCAAGCGGCGTTTTTGAATGCTGATCAGACGATGGATTTTTTGCCGGAGCCACGTGTGCACAGCTTCGGCTGACCAGTCCACCGTCTCACTGCGTTCATCACCAGTAACGATATCGACGAGAATGAGGCGGCATGCCGCAGGGCAGGCTTCGTCAGAAAGCATGTATGCGTAGAGTCTGAGCTGGCGCCGGAACTTCTCGAGCCGCTCCTGGATGTAGAGATTGTAGAGGTCAACGCTGAAATGCAGTGTCTTGATTTCGTCGATTCTTATTGGGGTTTCACCCTCGTAGAGCACACCGTCCGCTCGCCCGCTGATATCGACGTTCCAACCGTCGATTTCAAAACTCGCCCGTGCGAAGACCTCAGGTCTATAGTCAGTTTCGATATCAACAAGTTCGGCTTGCACCCGGCGGTGCAACTCTTGACCGATCCACATGCGTGATAAGCCCGTCCCAGTGAGACCGATAGCGCGACTTTCACCATCGCCGAGAAGATCACCAACACTTGTCGTAATCTGGCGCGCCGTGGAATCGATAAAGGTTGACACTGAGGGATTCTACGACAGATCAGGGGTTTAGGGGCAAAGAGATCAGGAAGATGGATGGGAGGACCTCCATCCCGTGCGGCGCGATCGGGTCACATCGGGAGGAAACTTTGAATCGTCGCCGCACACGGCAGAAGAATGGCCGCAAAAATGCACAAAAAACGCAAAAAACCCGGATTTCTTTCCGTCCTGTGCCTTTTGTGCCTTTTTGCGGCTATTTCTAATTCCGGTCCATCCCGAAGGGATTCCGGCCCAACCATGTCATCCCGACAGAGCCCGCGAGTCGAGAGATCTGAACTCGAACTTGACCGCCATGCTGATCTTCGACGAACCTACGTCCTGCCCAGATTCATCACCTGATCTCTCGACTCGAAGACTCGCTCGAGATGACAGTGGGTGGTTTGTATCGCGCTCTACGTCGCCAGCGGCGCTGTCTCGATGACGATAGCGACGTGATTTTGGCGAAAATCGAAGCTCAAAATCCCGATAAGTTTCTTAGGACAAACTCTCTTGAAATACTTGAGGGTGTGATGCTTGTTGTTATTGCGACGACGATAGTGGATGCCGTAGTTATCGGTTAGTGTATCCTTAGTGCGAACGGTTCAGTTCCTGCCGATGTAGAGGCGAGGACCTGGATTGGAGTGACCATGAATCCAGCAAGTTGGGAAGTTGTCAGGCGGCCAGCGAGTACTGACGGAGATCTTGAGGGCTTTGACCTGCTATTTGACAGCATCAGACAGGTCCAGGCGGAACTCGCGGCGTTCTTGTCTGTCGAGGGCGTATTCATACCAACCCAAACGCCGCTTCCGCACTCTTCGGTCTTGAGATTTCGGGTGCTGTTGCCGGACGATTTCGCACTCATCGAGGGCACGGGTGTTGTTTTTTGGTTACGATTACCGGGCGAAGACCGGAACCAGCCGGCGGGAATGGCGGTCAATTTTGTGACGCTCGGTGAGCGGAGCCGTGAACTGATCGAGAAGATCGTCGAAACCAATCTCAACGCCGGGGGAAAACCTTTTGACGTGCATTCCAAGGGGGAGAGCGTCGATCCTAAAAAACCTTCCGTCCCGGTGACGCCGGCGCCTCGACAGGCAGCAAAGAAAAAGGTCACCCTCGGGATGCGTCAGGGTACTCAGGAATCTGCAAAACCCGGGATGAGTTTCTCAGTGCGGGGAAATGAACCTACCTCTCCGCCAAGTGCGCCGGCGCAACCGGTAGTACCGCCTCCGCCGATTGAGCCTGATCCTAATGCGACGGTTTGGGCGCCTCCAAAACCGAAGGCGCCGCCTGTAGCCGCACCGGTTGAACCTGTAGCTGCGCCGGTCGAAGATGTTACGCCGCCGGTTGTGCCAGAACCGCGGGTTGAGCAGTTGCCCGTGGAGCCGCCTGTCATCGAATCACCAGTAGTAGAAGATGTCGTCGAACCCGAACCTCAGAGCGTTTTCGAATCAGAAAGTGCCGCTCCGATCTTTGAGCAAGCCGAACAGCTCGAGCTTGAACTCGATGATCCTGAAGATGAACTTGAACTCGCAATGGATACCCAGGAGAGCGAAGAATCGCTGCCAAAGCTCGACGACGTGCCAACGGCCCCATTCGCTCCTGTTTTAGAAGCTCCAGATGCAGTCGATTTTGAAGTCGAGGATCCGGTGCCTGGTGATAAGGAACCTACGAAAGAGATTCTCCTCGATTCGGTCTCTGAGAATGATGATGCGCTCATGGCTGAAGAACCAGGGTTCTGGGTCGAGGATGAGGTTGAAACGCCGGTAGAGACTGAATATGAACAGCCCGAAACACACGAATTCCAGCCTCCTGCTGCGACGATGCCTGAACCTGAAGTTCCGCTTCCCGAGGGCATCGGATTCGAAGGCTCTGATGATGCTGGCGAGATCGAGCCACCATCCTGGGGTGATTTCGACGATCCTGATGTTTCAAATGATTCAAGTGTTTCAGATGTTCCCGAGGATGTGGCGGCTTTGAGCCCAACTCCGACTGCGGATCCATATACCGAACAACGGGACATGTTCGAAGTCCCCGAGCCGGCGCCTAACTTCGGATCTGCCACGCCAACGCCTTCAATGCCGGATCTTTCAACGCCCGAACCCGCTGTGTCCGAACCGGCCGATTCATCGGTGCGGGAAGCTCAGGGTCAACAGTTCGTTTTTAACTTGCCGGATTCAGAACCTGAATCCGAAACTGTCGAGGATGAGCCTGCAACACCGGCGCCGGTGAAGACAGATGAGAAGAAGCGCAAGCGACACTCGAGCGGAAAAGTCAGTTCTCAAAAAAAGTCACCGATTCCACGAGTTGCGTTTTTTATCATCCTTGTGGCAGCAGTTGGCGCTGGTGGCTATTTCGGTTGGCAGTGGTATCAGAATCAGGCGCCATTCGATTCGGAGATCGCCGCCAATGAAGGAGCGGCCGAAGTGATCGATGCCGCAGCCGTTAGCGAAACCGGTTCGGATCAGAATGCGAACGAAACCGCGAGTGACGCCGAAGTTGAAGCGGTCTCAAGCGGTAGTGAGTCAGCTACGAATGTCACCGAACCGGCGACAACCGACGTTGAACCAGCACCAACGCCTGCGGTCGCTGAGGTTGTTATTCATGAGCAAACGATGGGTCCGGCGCACATCGTACAGGGCATTTCGTGGGAGCGGAGCGCGAGTGGAACCGATGTTGTTATTGATTGTGATGGTGCATTTGACGAGTCCCAATTGAGTGTGTTTCCGATGGATGATCCACCCCGAATCCTCGTGAGGTTGCGCAGGATAGAAGCGGGTTATCCAGAGGAGATTATTGAGGCTGGGACTGATGAGTTGCGGCGCATTCGTATTGGTTTCCACCCCGAGCAGAGCCCACCAGCGCTTTATGTTGTGCTTGATGTCGCTGATAACTCAGTTGTTGTCCTCGCTAGTGATGCTAATGCTAATATTTTGAGGGTGAAACTCGGGCGCTAATCAGCGGCGCACCAGAGTAATCGAACCATGAATATGCAAAAAATTCCATTGATCATTCTTGGCGGTAGTGATAAGAAACCGTCTGAATTGCCCGATAGAGGCAAAGACCAGCGGCCGTTGTCCGGCTTCAAGGCCATCGACTTCAAGCCGGCTGAGGGGCAGAGTCTCGTAGATGTCGTTCTTGAACGAGCCCGTGCTTCAGACGCGTTTTACCCGATCTATATCGCCGGACCAGCGGAGATCTACGGTTCGGTCGTCGATTCACAATGCATGATCGATACCAACGGATCCTTCGGAGAGAATCTACGAAACTCGCTGGAAACGGTCGTTTCACAACATCCTGAATCATCGGTCGCGTTCTTGACATGCGATGTTGTAGCCGATGTTGAAGGTCTGCGCCGCTTGATGTCTGACTACTGGAAATCGACGCCGTGTGACCTTTGGTTTCCCGTGGTTCGTGTTCCTCCCGAAACCAGGCGCCTTGAAGCTTCCGACTGGAAACCAAGATACCGTATTGTTCCTCAGCCGGGTGCAGAAGCGGTTGAGGTCCTCCCCGGACATCTGCTCATCGTTGATCCGTCGGCGATTCGGCTAGGATTGGCCTATGAGCTTTTTGATGTAGCCTACGCGACCCGAAACCGGCCGGTGAACCACAGGCGTAATATGATCGTGCGAAAAATAGCATGGATGCTGCTCTACCACGATGTGCTTCATATCCTGAGTTTCAGAGTGCCGAGGTTGACGTTCAATATCCTGAGAGCAGCCATCTCGACGGCCCGCGAGTTGCGCACAGGCACGATCACACAGAAAACGCTGGAGGATAACCTGCAACTTGTCGGTGTAAAAAACGCCCATCGTAAGAAGTATCCCGAACGCCGTTTCATTATGCCGATCATTGACGAACTCTCTTTGGCCCTCGATATCGATACTGAGGAGGAGGCGCGTGCGCTCGAAGGGAGACTTGGGCAGTGAACAGGGACGTGCGCTTTCTGCTGTACAACATCCGCTATGCTGCCGGTGTTGGACCGAGATTCCATCTCCCTATACCGTATTCAGGTTACTTGAAGAACACTGTAAACAACCTTGAAAATATTGTCGGTTTCATCAAATCGGTCAAGCCCGATATTATCGGCCTGGTTGAGGTCGATGGCGGTTCTTATCGATCCGAGAATCTCTGCCAAGCTGAGTTGATCGCTGGTAAACTTGGTCACTATCATGTAATCCATTCAAAATACGATCAGCGTTCTGTCGCTCGAAAAATGCCGGTTCTTAAAAGCCAGGCTAATGCGCTGCTTGCGAAACAGGAAATCATCAACCACTCGTTCCGTCATTTTTCGGTTGGTATGAAGCGCTTGGTTATCGAGGCTGAGTTCGCCGATCTCACGGTCTTCCTTGTACACTTGTCGTTGACATTTCGAAAACGCCAATTGCAACTCGAACAGCTGTACCAATTTGTGCGTGGTGTTGATGGACCGGTCATCGTTGCGGGTGATTTCAACGTGCTCTGGGGTGATCGTGAACTTGAGCTTTTTCTCGGAGCGACAGGTCTTGCCAGCGCTAATGGAAGCGGAGAATTCTCGCATCCTTCCAGCTCTCCACGCCGTGAACTAGATTTCATTCTGCATAGCAAGGACCTCGTTGCGCGCAATTTTAAGGTTCCGTCGGTGCAGTTCTCGGATCATAGCCCTCTTTTCTGCGATTTTTCTTTTCGCTAACTCTTCGCCCGCGCTTCGGCGACGGTTTGATCGAAGGCCGTATCGAGTTGAGGATTGACGCCTCTACATCCGTTGACGACCGCGATTGCCCAGTCAAGATAAGCTTCGAGACGTTGTTGCGGCCATCCGTCGGGTGGATGAACCCCAATATCACGCACATTGCAGATCTTGTCGGCGATCTTCAGTTGTTTCGCATTCGGACCAAGAGTCGCGCTGTGCATGATCTGGAGCCGTTTGCGTTCATCTTTGGGTAGATTCTTATCATCGCTAACATCAGCGACAAGCTTACTGACATCCGGGCCGAAGAGGTCTTCAATGTCTGCGAGTGTCGCTGTCGTGTCCTCAACAGTGTCGTGGAGGATAGCGGCGATGAGCAGGGTCTCATCCTCGATCAGACCTTCGACCGCGAGTACAGTCGCGACTTCGATCGGATGGTTGATGTATGGCGTGGCTTCGCGATCCTTACGTCGTTGATCACGGTGTTTGTCGGCGGCGAACGAAAGGGCTTTAAAGAATCGTGTATGCATCAATCAAGTGTACTCTGGCAAGTGTACTCTGGAGTTTTCGCTGCGGTCCCCTGTGACAAGCATCGATGTTGGAACTTCTCGCCCACTGCTATGATGGTATGAGTTGAAAGTATTGGAGTTGGTGTGTTTCTCAATCGTCTGTCTCGATCGGAGGGTGTCGCCTTTCTCAGTCTGGCGCACGAAGTAGTGACTTCAGACAGCGTGACGACCGTTGGTGAGGTAACCCGACTGGCGGCGATCCGGCGTGAACTCGGTTTCTCGCTCGATGAAATTCCAGAAATGTTGAGAATGGATGTTGCGGCCGAACGAATCGACTCGGCATCTGCTCGCACGATTGTGATGATCGAATTGGTTGATCTTTGTCATGCTGATCGACGACTCTCGGTTTTCGAATCGGGGGTGATAAACCGATTGATGACGATGTGGCTGATCGATGGTGCCAAGCTTCAACGCATTGAGAATTGGGTGCGCCGTCATCGGCAGTTGATTGAGGAAGCCCGCGAATTGATCGCAAAGGGATCCTGAATATGACCTTGATTGTTCCCGAATGGGTACAGGCCATTTTGCCTTCGATGTCGGTGATTGTGCTCGTCGTATTGGCTCTTGCAGTGATGCGTTGGTCCTTTGATCATAATCGAAGTGGAGCTCCGTCGAAGGGCCTATTGAGGCAGGGAATGGTCTTCCTGCTCTTTTTTATTGGCTCACTCGCGTTCGTAATATCTCTTCCAATCGAGGATTCAACGCGAGGGCAGTTGTTGAGTTTGATTGGATTGCTGGTAACAGCAGCGATCGCGCTCTCGTCGACCACGTTCGTCGGCAATATGATGGCGGGATTGCTGATGCGGGCGCTCGGTAGCTTCAAGATCGGGGACTTTATTCGAAGTGAAGAACACTTTGGCCGGGTGTCAGAGATTGGTCTCCTTCACACCGAAGTTCAGACTGAAGATCGAGATCTTGTCACACTCCCGAATCTTTTCATTGTGACCCACCCGCTGCGCGTGGTGCACTCGACGGGTACGGTGGTCAGCGCCGATCTTTCCCTTGGCTACGACGTTGCCCATCTTGATGCCGAGAATGCGCTCTTACGCGCGGCCGCTGCAGCAGGCCTGAAAGAGCCATTTGTACAGATTGTCAAACTCGGAGATTATTCGGTTTCTTATCGTGTCGCGGGAATTCTGACCGAAGTGAAACAGCTGATGACTGCGCGGTCGAGGCTGAAGGCATCGGTTCTCGATAATCTGCACGGTTCAGGCATCGAGATCGTTTCGCCGCTTTTCCAGACTCAGCGCGTTTTTCCAGCTGAAAAGGTGTTTATTCCTGAGGGGGCCGGGGCGGAAGCCGCGATGATCAATGGTGAGGAGATCTTTCCAGAAGACCACATTTTTGACAAGGCAGACAAAGCGGAGTCTCTGGAAAAGCTGCGTTCTGCTTTTGACATTATCGAGGCCAAGATTGATGAGTTGGAAGCCCAAATCAAAGGCCCTGGTAAAAACGATCCTTCGGTAGAGAAACGGCTTGCACGGGCCCGAAGCCTCAAAGGCCGTTTAGCGACGCGGATCGAGAGCAGGTAAATCTTTTCTCTCAATTTGTTTTTTCAAACATCTCGACGGTGGGTTCTTCGCCGCTGCGCATGAACCCGCGGTACATGCCTTCGGTATTAAACGGCATGCTGATATTTCCCATGTGGTCAATCGCAATTGCGCCGCCTCTTGCCCCGATATCAACGAGCTTGCCGTTTATGACTGATGACGCGGCTTTGTTCAGGGAGAGGCCTTTGTACTTCATAAGAGCGGAGATGTCATAAGCGACGACGAACCGGATAAAAAACTCACCGTGTCCGGTACACGAGACGGCGCAGCTCGAGTTGTCGGCATAGGTGCCGGCGCCGATGACGGGAGAGTCTCCGATTCGCCCGAATCGTTTTGCAGTCATGCCGCCTGTTGAGGTGCCCGCACTGAGGTTGCCGAAGGTGTCGAGAGCCACGCAGCCGACGGTCCCGTGTTTGTCAATCTTGTCGAGGCTACTCTGAAGATCTTGCCACCGCTGCTCGGTATAAAAATATTCTGGTGTTTCCATAACGGTGCCGTGTTGCGCGGCAAAAGCTTCGGCCCCGGCGGTAGCCATCATCACATGCGGGGATTCTTCCATGACGAGACGGGCAAGGCGGATCGGATTTTTAATCTGAGTCACACCGGCCACAGCGCCGGAGTCGCGAGTGCGGCCGGCCATGATCGATGCCTAGAGTTCCTCTTTGCCT
>PJEL010001538.1_pt1 | contig 22976 bp, 17 predicted proteins | sample 1853271 | NCBI WGS metagenome assembly PJEL01 (sample SAMN08108733, study PRJNA415343) | Invertebrate metagenome, whole genome shotgun sequencing project. | host: Globobulimina | place: Sweden: Gullmar Fjord | collected 2015-08
TAACCAGTAAGCTAGAAGTAGTAAACGGTGTTCCAACCAGTAAGCTAGCAGTAGTAGGGAAAAAAAGAAAAGCTATAAACAAGGATCTAAATCTTACAAAAAGTCAGCTAGCAGTAGTAGGGAAAAAAAGAAAAGCTATAAACAAGGATCTAAATCTTACAAAAAGTCAGCTAGCAGTAGTAGTAGAAGAAAACAGTGATCTAGCAAGTAAGCTAGAAGTAGTAAACGGTGTTCCAACCAGTAAGCTAGCAGTAGTAGGGAAAAAAAGAAAAGCTATAAACAAGGATCTAAATCTTACAAAAAGTCAGCTAGCAGTAGTAGGAGAAGAAAACAGTGATCTAGCAAGTAATCTAGTAGTAAAAACCGGTGATCTAAGCCTGAATCCATTTGCTGCAAATGCAAAAAGTCAGCTAGCAGCACAACACTTAAAAAGTGCTCAAAATTCATATACTAAAATATGTGTTGTAGTAGGTTGTTTTTTTTTAACATTGCTTTCCTTAGCTATTGCTTGTTATGTTTATCATACTGAGTTATTTTGTAGATGGTATGAGATTGTTTCGAACTCCACAACATAATACTCGTTTATTTTTTAACTTTTGCCCTTTCTCTGTTTTATTTGCTTTGGGTTTTTACTCATTTGTTTAATATTTAAGTCTTGGAAGAGTAGAATATTTGTTTGGTATCAACTATTTTTTGCACAAAAGGATTGAATTTTGGTGCCAAGTTAGAGTTTATATAATCCATGGAAAGGATTTTTGTACTACACTATAAAAAAGAACAAACAATATTATTGTATATTCTTCTTTGTTAATATTCATAGCAAAATTATTCTTATTAACATCTTAAACACAGAAATAGTATAATCCCACCAAAGTACTTACAAATATGAGTACTTAACTAGGTAAGCTAAAGCACCAGAGATTACCTGTGCGTTGTTCTCAAATTGATTATCAAATTATTTAAATATAATTTTCCCTGGAGGAATTATACTTTTTTTCTCTACTATCACTCCAGGGCCAATAATTGCACCACTACCAATATGGACACCTTCCTCAACTATTACATTATTATGAATAATTGCTCCTTCATCAATTTTTGCAAAAGAGTGTATTGTAACTTCTTTACCAATTTTTGTATATCCCATTAGTGTACAAAATTCACTAATTTGAGTCCCCCATCCAATACTAACTCCTACATCTATTATGTTTCCTATCCCAAATGACACTTCTTTAGCTAAATAGCTGTATTTGTGTATAGCGTTAATAGCTCTCATTCTATTATTTTTTTCTAACTTTCTTCTAGTTTGTTTTATTTCAATTTCTTTTTCTAAAGCTATAAAAGGAAAGCACTTGTCTCCTAATATTTCTAAATAGTGATCATCATCTGTTCTTCCCAAGCATTGGTTATGACTCCAAAACTTTTTTGATGCAGCAATATCTGGATTATCATCGAGAAAACCATACACCATTGTTCCTAAGCTTTCAAATATCTCTGCGACTACTTGGCCTCTAGAGCCAGCTCCAAATATTATTATAGGTTTTTGCATGCATGCAAAATTACGCTTTATTTTTAATAACGTCAATGTAAATCTAGGAGATTATAGGGGCTTTAAGATTAATTGTGTTTGTGTGATGCGGCTGTAAGATAATTTAACCTACATTGTGTCGTATATATCTAACGCAAATAATAATACAGTATTTTAACTACTCTTTAGATTTAGCTCTTAGAGGTTACATGTTATTTGAGATGGGTTTCTTTTTTTACTTAGGCGCAAGTTAGGATAATCCCCTTATCTTTTAAGTTAGCCTTACCTCAACTCTTGATAATTAAGATACCTATTAACACTAAACTCTTTAACATTTAAACCGCATTATATCGATGGTCGCAGTTAATAGATAAAAATATAGTACGCCATTATACACCTTACCCAAGGAGAGAGAGATGGCAACTATCACTTTCCTAGGTTATAGGATAAATTCACCTGCTTTAAAGAAAGCTTTGTTTCTTTATTATTAACTAATTTACGACTTGTTAAGTAACAAAAATTTTTCCATTATATTTGCTATATTTATATTCTTTGTTTGATAAAGAATGCCCTACATTTGTTTTTTCTCTTCTTTTTTTACTTATCTTTATTTGTATTAAAATTTTTTTTAAAGCCTCTTAATATACTCTCTAAAATAGTTTTTTTTATTAATTGTTATTAGATCAATATCCTTTTTCCCACGGAATCTAAGCTGAGCTTTTATCTGAACTACCATAAAAAACAAAAATAAATATAGGGTGGGGAAAAATAAAAACAAATGTTGCTGCTGAGATCAGCAGTTATAATTGGATAGATAGAGGGATTGTGTTTTTAATAATTGTTCATTTATTGTCTGTTGCAAAAATACAGACAAGGTGTTTTTACTCACTTTAGAAATAACTTAACTAAAATAAGTATTTTTGTAGCTATAATAATGTTTGTATTGGACAATATATGAATAAAGCAAAAATGAAAGTTGAGCTTTTAGAGTTTGTATGTCAACACAACCTCCTACATTTAATTGTTTATCTATCATCCCACAATTAGCTAAAATGTAATTTTGTTGAACAATTGAAAGTTGGATTGAAGGTTGGTGTAATAAAAAAATTTAGGGAGCAAAAAAACGAAGTAGTGGAGTTTGGATTTACAGAGTTCCAGTTATTAAAGAGAGTTTCTTGTTATGGAGTGTACATTTAGATGATAGTTAAAGAGTATTATAAATAGCCAATAGTTCAATCTCTCCTAAAAGGTATCATACAAACTAAGGGCAAAGACCTTATGGTAGGCTATTGTCTATAAGTAGGTATAGGAAACAGGAGTAGGAGAGTTATAGCAAGAGCCTACCTACGCACTTTTATCAACAATTAGAATAACCCTAATAAAAAAAATAGTATTAATTTTTACTTTTTAACATTTCTCACAACATAGATATCCGCACACAATCTTAACATCGGTAGAAGCATTAACCTTATTCTTGAAGTGAATAATAGTAAAAATGGATAAAAGAATTGCAACAGTTGTAGTAAATTCAGAAGGTGTATTTGATTTCCCAAAATCACCCAAAAAAGCAATTAAAACCCTAAAAAAGATCGAGTACATAAAGAAATTGTAAATAAGGTAGTTGTTCGGTTTTGGTTATAATTTTGAAGATACTAGCTATTTAGGAACTAATTTTTGGAGATACTTAGATGTATGCCACATCTAATAGAAGTTTCTTTTTATTAGACAAAGAGGACTGATGAATGAAAATAAAAAGACAACCTCTTTGCTTGATGGTACAAAAAGCTTTCAAATCAACCTATATTATAGCTTCACAAGATGTAGAAAATATCTATCTTAATAAGCTTATTTGTCTATCTATTTCAAGAAGTTCTGTGTTTTCTTGTCTGCTTTGTTGTGTGTTTTGAAAAAAAAGTGCTAGGTTTGTCGAGTCGAACTAATGTTAATTACAGAAATTATGAAATTAAATCAAAATAGAATATTAAAATTATCAATGCTTTTATCTCTAGTTATTACAGGTAGTAGCAGCTTACACTCAACGTCACAAGGAGCTAATCTAGAATTTAAGAAAAAATGTGTGATTAAAACCATGGATAATTTATTGCCTAATTATAGTAATGGTTTTAATATAGCAGTAAGGAACTACTTGAATGATCTTGAAAAAGAGAGAGATATTGAGAAGTTAAAAGATCTTATTGATAATCGCAATGCACATATTAGAGCTAATCTAAAGGGTAATGAAAGCTGGGCTAAGGCAGTATTAAATACTGCAGGGGGAGCAGTAACTCTTCCATATAAAGTATTAACTTCACCATCAGTGTGGGTGGTATGTTCCCTATCTCAAATAAAAGGAGTAGCCTCAACAGTCAGTCAGTATACTACTGATGTATCAGATTGGCTTTGTAATAATAGAGAAACTTCGGATGCTAGTGTTATCTCCAAAATCTTCGAAAAAGCCAAAAATATTTGGGGCTGGATTAAAGTAGAAGCCATTAATGAGGATGGTCTTGAGGTTAATGAAGAAAATTTGACTTTAAGTAGAGATCAATTTTGTAATTTAAATAGTAGCTTTATTTCAAAAAAGTTAGAATTATTAAGCTCGAATATCTATAATAGTGTTTCTTTTGGATTAGATAAGTTTTGCAATTTAGCAAATACTGAGAATCTTAGTAATGATCAAAAAGAAACTGCCATACAATGCTTTGGAGTTGTTTCTTTCTTTTTTTACATTCATATTTGTAAGCAAATAGCAAAAGGCAAAACAAAGAGAGAATTAGAGTTAAATTCATTTATATCACACACAGAACAAGGGCTAAAATTCTTAGAAAAAATAGAACAGCAAAAAAAAATGAGCCAATATCTAAACAGAGATAACGGTTTATTTGAGAGAAAAAATCATAGTCTTGAAAAAGAAGTAGAAAATGTAAAAAAGAAGCTAAGCACTCAAGAAGAGTTAGCTCACTCGTTGCTTGAGCAGTTAACAACAGGAGAAGCAGAAAAGGCAAAAAAGGAAAGAGAGCTAAGAGCAACTGAAACCATTCTAAAAAACGAAAACGAAAACGAAAAAGAGTTAAGCATCTCATTGAGCAGAATCAATAAAATTATTGAAAGTGATCTAAGAGAAACTCACACTCTTCTAAGAAACCAAAAAACGTTAAGCAGCTTGTTGAGAGCAGACAATGAAAAAAAGGATAAAGAGATAAGAACAAATAAAGCTCTTCTAAAGGAAAAAACAAAAGAGTTAAACTCGCTTAAAAAATACAATAAAATAAGTGAGATAAGAAAATCTGATGAAAAGTTTCTAGAAGATGAAAGCTTAAGTGGCTATGAATATAATCGAAATGATCACTTAGATTATAATTATTTTCAAGGCTCATATAAAGAGCATGTGTTAAGATATTTTGTTTGGTATTTATTATTTATATCATTATTGTCAGTAATTTCTTGTTATACTGAACTACGCTCATCTAAATCATAGACTTACTTACTTATTACCTAAAGTGGATTTAGGGCAATAAGTCAGGGCCTTATGTAATTTGTTTTATATAAAGATAATAGAGGGTTTTGAGAAAACTAGAGACACTCTCCTTTTAAGTTTTAACTAGTTTATTTCCCGAATAATTATTTTCAAATCTCAGTAGAACAATGTGTAAACGGTAATCTAATAGGGTTGTTAATAGTTGTTATATATTTACAAAAGAATAGTTCTAAACTCTGAAATTTATCTATAACAAAAATGAAGTACTCTTCTAAAATAATAGTTTGGTACACATCTAGTAGGTAATAACCCTTTTTTTTGTAAGGGTGGGGTGATATGCAAAAAGAAGGAACTCCTAACTTTGAAGCCCTCAAGAGCTAAAGATAATAGAGTAGTTCTTGTAAATGAGTATCAAAGTATTTTACTCTATACTGTTTCCTAAAGCAATGTAAGTTTTGAGGAACTGTAATTGAAAGTAGGCTTTTTTTTAAGGATTAACCTAATATTGATTTAGTGATGGGAAGATGTCATAATAGTATAAAATGAAAGTTTTTTTAATAGTACAACGGTGATACCTTATCCTAATAATAGTTATTATTAATCTTCTATTGAAGGAAGTAAAACAATTTTATATATTGAAATACTTTAATAAACATTAACATAATTTTAGTATGCATGTGCACTTAAGTATGTTGGTTCAAAGTTATCCAATTCAATATGCTCTCCAGACAACCATTTCTGATATGCAATTGAACCCATATCCCTTGCAGATGGTCTAATTCCTTTTATTATATGTATATTTCTATCTTTTTTTAACTTTTCCGCATAGTTTTCTGCTCCACTTCCAATACAATAAAGTGGATTCCCTTTTGATAAACTTTGTAACAATTTTGAATCAACCGAACAGGTAGTTGGTGTTTCTATATGCCTGCCATCCATATCAACAAATAAGCAATATGCTTTTCCCCTTCTAGCATCCATTAAAGCACAGAGGTATCCTGGTAATTTAGCTTGTCGCTTAAGCTCTGATTTTATCATTATATTTAATGTTGGTACTGCTACTAAAGGAATTTTACCCAAACCATAAGAAAGCCCTTTAGCTGTAGAAATCCCTACTCTTAGACCTGTATAAGAACCAGGTCCTGAGCTAACTGCAATACCTTGAAGCTCTTTTACTGAAGTTAATTTGCCTTGTTTGATAACAAACTCAATCATTGGCATTAAAAAATTACTATGGTTGCTGGGTAAGTGATTAGATGCTAGAGCAATTAATTTGCCCTTTTTATGAATAGCTACACTACAACTTTTTTCTGCTGTTTCTATACTTAAGAGTAATTCCATATCTTTTATATCCGAAAATAGGCAACACTGCCTATTTATTTGCAAATATAATTAACAGTAAAGATTAAAAAGGCACATAGCAATTCCTTCTTAGAGCATAATAGAGAAAAAAGTACTTTTATAGTTAACATCTCTATTTACTTATTGTAGTTAATCTTATAAAAAAAACATGCAACAATATTATTTATTTGATTTTAAATTTTGTTATTATGTCCGTTCATAAACATCTTCCATGATTAACGAAAAGCTAACCTTAGGTGATAATTGGACTGAATTTACCAAAGAGCAAATTTCTATAGTAAAAGAATATGAGAAATTAAAAAATACTCTTCCTAGCTCTGCGAACATAGAAGATTACAAAAAGTTAGACAAAGCATTTGATTTTGCTGTTAAATCTCATGCTGGAATGAGAAGGTATTCGGGAGAACCATATATTATGCACCCCTTAAGAGTGGCTCTTATTGTCTCAAAGGAAATAGGTTTAGGCTTAACATCAATTTTAGCTGCTCTTATTCATGATGTAGTAGAGGATACTAGTGTTTCGATCAATGACATAAAGGATATTTTTGGCTCTACTGTATGTGAAATTGTACATGGGTTAACAAAAATTAAAAAACTAGCATCATGGGAAGAAGGAATACAGGGAGAAAATTTTAAAAAACTTTTTTTAGAAGCTTCAAAGGATAGCCGTATTATATTACTAAAGCTATCAGATAGGTTAGATAATATGCGTACACTTGAGTTTTTACCTAGAAGAAAACAGTTACGTATATCAGGAGAGACACGTCAGTTTTATGCTCCTTTAGCACATAGGTTGGGTCTAAATAGAATAAAAGCAGAGCTTGAAGATCTATTTCTTAAAAGTACACAACCAGATATATATTATGAAATAGCACGAATGTTGCAAGCAAATCTTAAGAACAGAGAATTCATGATAGATAAAGTTGCACAACCAATAAAAAAAGAGTTAAAGTTGCATGGCCTTAAATTCCGTATAGAGCATCGGGCTAAATCAATATACTCAATATGGGGAAAGATGAATCCAGGTTATGATTTATTTAAAGAAATTTATGATCTAGTTGCGTTGCGTATAATTGTAGATTGCAAAAAAGAGGATGAAAAGCGATTATGCTGGCAAACATATGGAATAATTACAACAATTTATCCCTCCATTCCCTCTAGGCTTAGAGATTGGATTAGTAATCCAAAAATAAATGGATATGAGTCACTTCATGCTACGTTAATGGATCCACTAGAGGGTTGGATTGAAGTACAAATACGAAGTGAACGGATGCATAAAATTGCAGAGCGTGGAGTTGCTGCACATTGGGAGTATAAGTGGGATGATGCTACAATTGGAAAAAAATCCCCACGTCTATATGAATGGTTTTTAGAGGTAAGAAAACTATTAGAGCAAGGCAGAACAATGCATAAAGACTTAATGGATGATGTAAAAATGAGTCTTTATGATGATGAAATCTCAGTGTTTACACATGAGGGTCAGCTTAAAGTCTTGCCAAAAGGAGCTACTGTATTAGACTTTTCTGTTGATGTTTTTGGAGAAAAAGGACTTAAGTGTAGTGGTGCAATTATTAATAATGAACTCATTCCCCCAACACAATCTTTAAAAAATGCAACTAAATTGCTCATTATTATATCTATTGAGCAAAAAATAGATAGGAAATGGTTGCAAAAATTAAAAACACCAAAAGCACGTAGATTATTAAGAGAGCATTTTAGTAGATTAGATAGCGAAAGTGTGCGAGCTGGCAAAGATGAGTTATTGCCATTATTTAATAAGCATTTTATTCAACTAAATAAGTCAACAGAATCTTATCTCAAAGCTATTTTAAATGAAAGAGATATTGAAAATATATATTATAAAATAGCTAAAAAAATCATTCCTATAGAATTAATAGAAAGTTCAATACAAACCATAGCGAAACAAAGAGATAATAAATTTTCTTCTAAATCTATATTAGAAGAAAATTTATCAGCCTATAGAAACGTACCAATAAAATTGCAACTTAATAAACAGCTAGTTATTACGCAAGCAATTCATCCAAAATATACTTTTAGTAAATGTTGTTGCCCTATTCCAAATGAAGAAATTTTTGGGATTTTCTATACTAACAAACCCATAGAGATTCATCATGTACACTGTATTAATTCCTCAGATTTATTATCAACAAAAGGAGCAAGAATAATTAAGGCACGCTGGAATCCAAAAGGAGAAGAGGGGTTTCCTATTTACCTAAATATAAAAGCAATAAATAGAAAATCAATGACAAGGGATATTGTGAATACAATCAAAGATGAAGCACATATAGAATCACTCTCATTTGTAGAAGAAGAGGATTCTATTATAGGCAATCTCATAATTGATGTATATAATACTAATAATTTCAAACATATTTTAAAATTATTATCAAAAATAAAAGGCGTTTTACTTGTAAAACGCCTTCATTCTCCATCAAATAAAAAAGCTTAATGCTTTTTTATTTGCCAGCTTCTCTGGTTTTTATAGCTTGTATATCTTTACGCATTTCTCTAGCTGCAACGATAATTTCTTGCAAATAAGCTCTAGCACGAGTACCTGCTGCGTTGTTCTTACTAAGAAATTTTTCGGTATTCAAATCAATTTCCTCAATTAATTTGGGTAAGTATTCCAAGTTTTTTTTTAGTCTTTCTTCCATAATAGTATTAAAATTAAATGATAAAATAATGTACTTCAGTACACCAATTTTCATAAATGTAAAATCTTCGAGTTTTTTTATCGACAAAAGCAACACTATTTAAATAGAATAAAGTCATTAAAACATGTATTTTTATAAAAAAAAAGAATTCTATATAGATTTTGGGTGGTTTTTTTAGGATCTAAATATATTTAGTTATACATATACAAAGCAAAAAAACGACTGAAGTTTTCACATAACTTACAAAAAGCATCTGTTAAAAGTAAGACACCCTAAGAACTGTTTAATTTTACAGCTATCCACAGATAGGGTGCAATCATGCATTACTTGAAAGTCAAGATTTGCCACTTTCTATTAAGGTTCTTAAAGCTTCTGCAGAGTTGTTAACTGCTGCTCTCATTAAGGCTAGCCCCAGATTGTTATTGGTTGATAATGGTTTTCCTATGTTAAGAAGGGAAAACAGAAATATGGTGAGTTTTTTAGGTTTATATCCATAATGTTGTTTTTAAAATTTAATCTATGCAAAATAGATATAAACACAGAGAAAAACAGATTAGTTGACACAAAAGAAAATTATTTCATCAGTATAAGAATAAGAGCGAAGTAATAACAAAGTGGCCTGCCAGTAATGTAGAAGAGCTAAAGTAAATTGTACTATTAAAAATAACAGTACTCTTAAATGGATGTTATTATTTAGCAGTATCTTAAGATTAAACTCAATATTTAACTAGAATGTATATTTAAGCTTATTAAAAATTAAGGGAGTGAGCAAAGCGAATAAACTCTGTTATCAAGAGAGGAGCGGGGTCAAAATAAGAGGTAAGAACCCTTCTTCTAACTTGCGCCTGAGAGCAAATAATTGTCAAAAGAAAAAGAAACCTCACGTACACTCTTAAGCTCTGCTTTAGCTAAAGAGTAGTTCAAAAATAACTTATTCTTAACTAAAAAAGGAGTTTATATTCCTGCTCTCAATAATGGAGGTTTAAGGGTTCCCTATAATAGATATGTCTAATATATGTAAAATTATATTCTAGTCAATGTTTGTTTAATGCTTTACTATTAATAGTATATAAGTAAAAAAAAACCTTATATATAAGTTCTCTTGCAAAAGATTATATACATATAGAATAATTATAATTTTTTATAGAGGATTATTACTTTTCACTGCAAAACTTCCCAGGTGCAAAAGCACCTTCTTTTACACCTAAGCTAAATTAGAGATTGATGATATATAACAATTTTAGCGACAAAATAGCACCAATACTACTATTAGCATTGGAAGAAGGTAACACATAGCATATCCTAGGTAACCAAAAAAAGAGGGCATTTTTACTCCTTGGGACTCTGCAATAGATTTTACCATCATATTTGGTCCATTGCCAATGTATGTCATAGCTCCAAAGAATACTGCGGAGGTGGAAATAGCACGTAGTGTTGTAGGGTGTTTGGATACATATAAAAGCACATCAGCAATATTGCCTATATCCATACCTTTTGCACCCATACTGGCAGCCAAAAAAGAAATGTATGTTGGTGCGTTGTCCAAAAATGCAGAGCAGATACCCGTTGCACAATATAGAAGTTTTGGTGAGAGTAAGTTGCGAAGTCCTTCGGACTGTGCTTTTAGTGTAAGAAGTGCTAGCATTGGAATCATTGTTGCGAAAATGCCGAAAAAGAGTAGAACTACTTCTTTTATAGGCTCTAGGCTAAATCCATTTTCTTTAAGTGCTTTTTTGTCTGCAAACTTATAAGAGGCCCAAACAAAGAAGAATAGTAAAATTTCTCTTAAAAAAGAATAGCTATGATTGTGGTAGGAGATTGTTGGCAACCAGCTCCAAAGCTTAGGATCTAGAAAGATTGTACCTATGATTAATATTAACCAGATAATATTATGACTTCCAGTGATTTTTATTTTGATTGGTTGGTCGATCTTTTTTTTTATATTAGGTAAATGCATACGATCAAGAAAAAAAAAGATCGATCCAACACCAACTATCATTACTAACCAAGGAAAAAAATTGTTAAATAATGACCATAAAAAAGGAACTCCCTTTAGGAATCCTAAAAATAGCGGTGGATCTCCAATCGGAGTCAATGCACCTCCTATGTTACTTACCATGAATATAAAGAATATAATTTGGTATGGAGCTAGTCTATCTTTATTTAGTCGCATAAATGGTCTTATCAACAGCATGGACGCACCTGTAGTACCTATAATATTAGAAATTATAGCCCCAAAAATAAGTATTGTAAGGTTTACCATTGGGGTAACTGGAGCTACTAAGCTAATCAAGATGCCACTAGAGGCCATATATAAAGAAGATATATAGGCTATAAAAAGCAAGTATTCTGCAAGAAACTCTGCAACCTCAGAAGAATCATAATAGGCATAGTAGATCAATAATGTAGAGCCAAGTCCAATGCTAATGTGTGGATAAAATCTATGCCAAAAATTAGGATAAAAGATAGGCCCTGTTGCTATCATTATTAACAAAGAGGCAAATGGAATAGCTAGAATTGGATGAGGAGAAAACATAAAAAATTATAAATTTTACTTTACTAGGAATAGATTTTTTTTAATCTTTAAACTTGCAAAACAAAGCATTTATTTAAGTAATTGAGCTACTCCTTAGTTTTGTAAATATATATGTTTTTTAATTTTTATTTGTGCCGCGGATGATTAAATATAGTTTTGGGCAAAATTAAGCAGGTTGAAGAGTAATTTTTGTAGTACAATTGCTTTTAAATATTTAGAACAAGTTTTTTTATAAAAACTCTAATGGCAATGAGTTCAATATCATTGCTCTACACTATACAAAAAAGTAATAACTCACCAATACAACTTCCTACATTAATATAGAAGCAAAAAGGTCTATAATGAGTAAAATACCACAATATAAATGGGGATATATTTATCTGCAGTAAGGCAAACATCCTGTTTTTCTTCAAAAATAATTCTAATATAAAAAAAGACCAAATACCTTGGTTGTTAGATGCTCCAAGTATTTTACACAAGTAATTCTATTGCTATGGAGTATAATACTTAATAGAACTTTTCTAAGAAAAGTTGCCTCAAGCAAAGAACAAAAGAAAGTAAGACTCAGCAATTATTCATTTAACTCAGGTAACTATTTTTCGTTTATTAAAAGCGGAGATGGAGTAGTGCTACTTTTTATTAAGTTGTAAAACTAACAATATAGGATAAGTAAGTGTTAAAAAACATAGCTCTTAAGTGACGCTAAACTCTATTTACATAAAGAAAGGCATAAAAAACTAAAGTTTATTTTTGTTATGAAAGTCAAAATCAAAATAAAAAGTAACATACTACTAAGCAACAACTAGCATTTCTCAAAAAGTAAAATAAAGACTACTATCGAAAAAACATACCATCGGTAGATGGATGATTAAAAATCCTTATCCAGTATTGTGGTAGTGGGCTTTCTTTTGACTAAAGCAAAGAAAAGAAGAGAAAACCAAAAAAACTATTTTATAAAGTCTCCAGGGGAGTTTTCCAAAAAAACTTAGAAAGCTAAAAAAAAAGGAAGAAAAGCAATATTTAAAAAAAAGGTAATGCACTCTTTCTCAACGCACAGTATAGCAAATATAAGGGAAAACTTTTGTCATCAAACAAGCCGTAAATTAGTTGATAAGAAAGAAGCTAAGGTTTTTGTCTTTGAGTACTTAAAAACAAAACAAATGACAAAAAAGCCTAAGGCAAACAAAGGTGAGAACAGATAATAGTTAAGAAATCAAGTGATGAGTAAAGCAGGTTTAAATAAAGAGATATTAGGTAAGGAGTGTCATTACATAAGAAGCTCATACCACTTATAGTGGCAAAAAAATAAACAAAACACTCTTTAAACTATGTTTATTTATCATACTACCTATGAATGTGCTAATTCTTAACTCTCCGGCGCAGGTAATCGTAAAAATTAACCTAGATTTTTACATACTAATTGTAGAGGTAGAGATAATGTGCGATAAGAATGCTTAAGGTGGTTATGTAATATATTAGATGCTATTTTTTTAGATTATTGGAGTTTAATTACCATGAGAGTATTTTATATAACACTATGTTTGTACTATTGATAAAAGTTTAACAAATACAAAAATTCAACACCCACAAAAAGCTACTTGTAGCAAATTAATCTACCACATAGATTTGTAAAAATTCTTGCATTCGATTTTTGCAAGTTTTACAGAGTTTATTGCAATATCAAAATAGCCATAAGACTCATCTCTATTATCATCTACAATTTCTTGTTTAGTTTTTGCTGGATCTAATATGTCAAATTCTTCAAATTCAATTTCATCTATTATTTTGTCAGTTTCTTTTTCTAAGATGCTAATTTCATTATATAATTTTTGAAGATCAGTATTATTGTTTTTCGTACTACTTTGTGAAGCAAGAAGTTCTTTTATAGGATATCTTTGAGACCCTATATCAAATAAATCGTTTTTAACAGCATTAATTTGCATAAAATTTTGATCGAAGGACGTAGGATTGTTTCCTACTCCACAACTCAATGTTATATAAAAATTAGCTCCATCTCTTTTTACATTAATATCACCTTGTATCTCACTTTTTATTCTTGTTTTAATTAAATGTAGCAAATTTTTAACTGCATTAGAACCAATAACTCCTGGTACTGATTCTTTTATCTTAAAATGAATTGCCTTAGCATTATTATCAATTTCGTGAGAAATTGATGCATCCTTATATGCTCCTGTATATAAGGATACAATACTATCCAAATAACAATTATAGTGAAAGTTACGAGAAAATCTAAGGTTACCTAAAAAATAATTACAGTCTGAGGTTAAAATTTCGCAATTATTACCATTTCCCGCTACAAAACTAGGGTTTAAATTAGATTTATTTTTTCTTAGAGGTTTTTTGTCAAATGACACATAGGCGGAATATGTTGTATCTTTTTCAATAGAAGAACTCCCTAGTAAAGATTTATACCCAAATAATCCAAAAGCGTATACTAAAATATTTTTTTTAAAATTGATGTTTCTCATACTTATAATAATTTATTATGTGGTTGCGAACTTAGCAAGAAATAATTAAACACACTAACAAGACACACATAAAAGTTAAAATTATAGTTGTCTAAAGTAAAAAAAACTTTTTGAACAAGATGAGAAGGTAATCTCACATGCTTTAGCTGCCTAGTTGTCTACGCTATTTTTTCCTGTACTTACTATTAAGTTTATTTATCATAGGTCTTTCTCTCCTAGATTGCTTAATACACTTTAGGCAATATGGTCTAGCCACTTATTTACATATTCTTTAATTACATCTAAACTATCTCCAACACAGACACTATCTTTAATAGCTAGGACTCCATAAATAATAACCCCATATCTTAGATTTTATTTTTTTGCAAAACTTATTTCTTACTTCATACCAATAGGCACCTTTTTAAGTTAGTCATATAAAATTACATTTTAGCTATCCTGTTGAGGGATAGAAACCATTAAATGTAGTAGATTACCTTAACCGCCAAACTCTAAAAGTTCTCCTTTCATTTTTTACTCAAGACTTCAAATATTTCTTTCATTTTAGGTAGTATTTCTTTAGTAAATACACATTGCCTATATTTTGTTACAAAAATTAAGTGTACAAAATTCTTTAACACACAAGACCTACCACCTATACCATTATAGTTACTTATCATAGTAGGAAGGCTTGTTTTTATTATAGGTGTATGTTACTCACAGGAATTTGTTTAAAAGTCAACCAAATACCCTATCAAAAGAGAAATTAAGCTCTGCGGATGGGTTGTGTATATTATATTTGGAATGCCAAAAATAGAGAAGGTAAAGAACAAAGAGTCATATTAGCCAAAGAAGGTAAATATCATCTTTCCCATAAAACATATTCCCAATATAAAATAAAATACAAAACTCCTTGGCTCTTTGATGTTGGGAGCGTTTTATTACCTAACACTACCAATAATTGGTATAATACTTACCAAAATTTTTTCAAAAAAGTTTGCGGACGTCCTAAACACAAAAACAAAGATTAAAGAGGAAGTATTTATTTAACTCAGGTAACTTTTTCAATTAACTAAATGTAGGGATGGGGTAACACGACTTTTTATAGGGAGCAAAACTAATAATATAGAATATCTTAGTATGAAAAAGAGATATAATAAACTAAATTTTCTCTTTGTTATGAGGCTCAAACCCAAAATAAACAACAAAGTACTAAGAAACAATAACTCCATTATCTTAAGGAAACAGGGAAAATATTATTTAGAAAAATATACTATAGATAGAGGGGGGAGTAAAAGTACCCATTCACTGCTGTGAAGAGTAAAGGGTTTTTTGACTTTACAAAGGAAGAAAAAAATAATAAAACCATTTTAGCTAGCGAAATTCCTTATAATAATTATTTTGACAATCTCTACCATGCTTTCCACGCACAGAGAGTTAAAGCAAAACGAAGTATCAACGCTAATGGCTTAAAAATAAGAAAAATAACTGAGCTGTAATGTTAGTTAAGCAGTATTCTTAGACAAAAGTGATTAGAGGGTTACACTTTTCCACAAAAATCCGACTATAATAAACTCTGTTATTTAATAGTGCTATTTATATATATAAAGAAAAATTAGACTTTCTTCGAGTTATAGAAGTATAGTAAATATTAGGTGAAATTTTTGTCATCAAACCAGCCGTAAGCTAGTTGACAATAAAGAGACTAAAGTTATTATTTTCCAATACCTTAAGACAAAACAAATGACAAAAAAGCCTAAAGAAAAGAAAGGAGAAAAAGGAAAGTAGTTAAAATCTAAAGCTAAGGCAGGGTTAAACAAATCTATCTTAGATAAAAGTTGGAATTCGCAATAAGCCTTAATAGCTATAAGGCGAATAAAGTAAATAAAGTGTTCTTTAAAGTAGCCTCTCAATACATCCTGGGAATGTGCTAACTCTTCACTCTGAGACCAACAACCCTAAGAGTCAACCTATGTTTTTATCTGTTGCTTGCTGACATACCAATAATGTGCGATAAAAATGCTTCTAATCTTATTAAACAGCGGGCAATAAAATTAATACTAAACTCACCTAAGGAGTTGGCAAAAAATAAAGGTGGCTCATGTCCCCTGGAAGCTATAGAGCTTTAGCTTAGATTAATCCAAACTTGTACGCATCATTTGGCATAATATGTATTTTAGAATAGTTTTAGTGTATTAAACTAAAATATATGTATCCAAATAGAAAAAAAGAGGCAACAGTAATAGCTAAAATTGGATGAGAAGAAAACATAAAAAAATATAATTTCATTTTACTAGAAATAGATTGTTTTAATCTTTAAACTTAACTAAACAAAGCACTTATTTAAGTAATTTAGCTATTACTTAGTCTTGTAAGGATACATATTTTCCAATCTTTCAACTCGCCTATAATGAATATAATAATATTTATACTCACAGTAGTGGAACAAAACTTCTCTTCTCTATACATAACTTCAAAGATGAAGAGTTTATCTTTGGCTTGTTGCAACGTCTTGTTGTTTTAGTTAGCGCTGAACTTCTTGTTTGTGCTATGCTGGAGTTATTTAAATCCTTTTTTTATAACTCTGAAAAAAAGAACTTAGATGAACCTATAGCTGAAAAAACTTCGATAAATTAAAATCTAAAACATTGAGAGTGTCTGTGTCTGGTTGCGGTGGCTTAATTGACTACAAAGTAATCTAGGTGATATATATTATATTTGTTTGCTGAATGTATTATTTAATCAAATTACATTTAACTATTTCTGTAATTGGGACGTTAAGCCCATCTTCTTGCAGTGCTACTCACCTAAATGAGGATGCAGAAATATCTCAAACTACAAAAATGTATATATAAAAGTTAGACAAAGTATATTTAGCGAGTATCTATAGACATAGATAGTACATAACCGCTAATACTTTATGTACTCTTTTTATATAGTTTTTTGGTTATCGATGTAAAAACAGTTCATATGTTTTATTCTCTAATGAGCTAAAATGTGTTTTTTTGTTGGAAACAACTATTGTGTTAATTGAAGGTATGTTTGCATACATGCTTAAACAAGAATAAAATCTGTTAATGGCATTGTATGTTTTTTCTATGACTCTTTTTGTATATATATTGCTTACTATTATTCAATTAATATCATTTTATGATGCTCTTTGCTGTAAGTTCTGTTGTTTGGTTAGTTAGTAATTTTTGGTTTTATAAAAAAGTTTATTAATAGAGAATTAAAGCTAAGAAGTGATGTTTAAAATCAGACTTTTAGGTAAGAAAGTAACCGCTATACTTTATATGGCATTTATTGGTTTGATTGGTGCTAGTTTGCCTTCTACTATTAATGCTATCTCAGAAGAAACAAACGCAAATGAAGAAAAAACTAGCCTAAAAGTACCTGAGGAAGGAAACAGTAGAGTAGAAAAATTATTTTTAAAATATTTTACTTACAGCTTATTATCTATTGAGCTATGTATATTACATTTTCTAACTTTTGGTAAAGAAAATTGTGGTTTTGGAGCTCAAAATCATGTTTCTTTTTTGATTTCAAGTGATTTACAAAAAAGTTTTTTTATTACAATAATATCTATTATCTTAACTATTTTAGCATCTATGCTTATTAAGCATTTTGATTCACTATTTGTAGATCTCTATGGTTTAGAAACCCTTGCCTCTAAATGTATTAATGCAATAGCTCATATGATTTTTTCTTTTATATTTTTTTATATAGCTGTTTTTATCATATATATTACTACTCTAATTTTCTTTTCAGGCGATAAAATAATAAGCATTAGTTTTAAAAACGCTGTGTGTAGCTTCTTTGGTAGAATGGAGATGCATGAAAGAATTCTTTTTCCTTTTAAAAATAGTGTACTATATAACTTCAGAGTATACGATTTATATATAATATTTGTGTTAGACCTTTTTAATTATTTGCTGAAGTCATTATTAGAAAAATACTATTTCAAGCAATAGAAGGATGAAAAAATTACTTAGAAAGTATTTTCTTGTAGGCAAAGTATAGTTTTATAGTAACCCTTTGGTTATTTTGATACTTTTTTAATTATCTCGCAAGTTTGTTTAACTTCATCTTCTGTTGTATTGACTCCAAAAGATAGGCGCAACACTCCTCCTTCTTGCTTTGGATAAAGTGTTTGTATAACGTGGGAATTTTTATTAACTCCACTCATACAGGCACTTCCATGAGATGTTGATAGGCCTCCCATGTCTAATCCTAGCAATAGAGTTTCTTTGTTTGCTTTTGGAATTGTTATATTAATTAAATTTGGAATGCTTTTTCCCATATCTCTACACTGTCCATTAAAAATTATATTGATATTAACTTTTTTCAACTCCTGTATAAATTTTTGTTTTAATAGGAAAACTTCTTTATAATGCGATTCTACATTTTCTTGTACCCAATTAAATGCATATGACATTCCAACTATACCAGCTACATTTTCAGTTCCTCCACGTAGGGAGCGCTCTTGTTCTCCACCATGAAGTAGGGGAGAAATTTCTAACCCTTTTCGCAAAGCTATAAACCCACTTCCCTTTGGCCCATAAAATTTATGCGAAGAAGCACTACATATGTCAATATTTAGATTTTTTAGATTAATAGGATAATATGGAATTGTTGCTATGGTGTCTGAGTGAAAAATAGCTCCGTGCTTTTTGCAGATATCTCCAATGTAGGGTAAGTCAGTTAGATTGCCAATTTCATTGTTGCCATGCATAAGACTCACTAGTGAGTTTGGATTATTCTTGAGCAAAGAATTTAAATCATCGTAGTTTATAGAGCCATTTTTGTGTAGTTTTACATAATGTACTTTAACAGCTGCATGTTTTTTTAAACTTGAGGTGGGCTCAAGAATAGAATGATGCTCTAATCTAGAGGTAATAATATTACTTATTTTGTATTTTGATACAATACCTTTTATTATCCAATTATTTGACTCTGTTCCTCCTGATGTGAAAAATATAGACCCATCACCGCCAGTAACTCTTTGATTAATTAATCTACGAGCATTCTCAACTGCACTACGTGAAGTATTACCAAAAGAATGTGTGGATGATGGATTACCATAATTTTCTTTTAAAAATGGTATCATCGCCTCTAGTGCACCCACAAGCATTGGAGTCGAAGCTGAATAGTCCATGTATATTTGCTTATTTTTTGATTCTGCAAAGAGAGCTTTTTTAATATCAGACATTGAGTATTTTTTATTTTGCAATGGATTATTTTTTTGATTAATTAACTGCTTAACCTAAAATAACTCATGCAAGTATATTTATTGGAAGTATATATTTTTCTTGATAAAAAATAACAACACTAATACCAATAAGCACCCTGCATCTTTAACTAAAGCGAGAAATAGCTAGGGCTATATCTTCATCAGATTCTGGAGAAAAATATGGTGAGCTTGAAAATAAGTCTTTAGCATTTTGTGTTGTGGTTTTTGCTACTTTACCTATTGATATCTCCTTTAGCTCTGCTACTTTTTTTGCTATAAGAGGTAAGTATGTTGGTTCATTTGGCTTACCACGGTGTGGTGTTGGTGCTAGGTAAGGAGAGTCTGTTTCTAATACAATATGATTTAAGGGAATCTCCTTAACAACTTCCTGCAACTCAGAGCCCTCAAATGTTAGAATACCTCCAACTCCAATATAAAAACCCAAATCTATAGCTTGCATAGCTTCTTCTAGGCTTCCTGTGAAGCAGTGAAAAACAGCGCGCTTTTTTTTGTTTTGATGTTTCTTTAATATTTCAATCATTTCAGAAAAAGCATCTCTGCAGTGCAACACCATTGGCAGGCCATAATATGAACTCCAGCCTATTTGAGTCTCAAATGCTTTAATCTGCTCATCTCTAAATGATTTATCATGGTAAAAGTCTAGCCCAACTTCACCTATTGCAGCAAATGAACTTTTTTTTTTATAAAAATACTTTTCTAGTTTATTCAATTGCTTTTTATAATCCTTATTAATACTACATGGATGTAACCCAATCATTGTTTTGCAAAATTTGGGATACTCTTTCTCGATTGCTAATGCTTTTGGCAATGAATTTAGATCAATATTTGGCATATATACTTGAGAGATTCCAGCTTTTTTTATTCTCAAAATAAGCTCTGCAATATTTACATTTCCCTCTTCTTCAATGGTGTAGAGGTGTGCGTGTGTGTCAATTAATTCCATGATAGAAGTATGTTTTAGTTAATTAATAGATAGCTCCAAAGTTACATGTTGTATACTAAATTCCCCAATAAATAACTGATATTAATATTAATAGATAATTGTTATGCATACAATAATTAAGGTTAGTTACTGTAAACTGATTACTATTTTTATCATTGAGCTTGGTAAAACCACCTCTGTCTAGTAAAAGGATATGAGGAGTAATTTTTTACTTATGAGTAAATTGATTTTTTAATATATGTATGAACACTTATTAATAGAAGTTCCACCACAATTACTCTGCAAAAGTATCTATGAGGTAAAAAAGTCTTTTAGTGATAGATTCTTTAAATCTGTGTGAGTTAGCTTAATAACTACAAGAAGTTCATTTTAGCCTATTAAAAATTCTATTAATCTAATTTTTAGGATAATAATATAATTAAGTAATAAGTGAAAGCACTCTTTTTGGTTAAATTTAGGTTAACTCAACTAAGAACTTTAAGCACACTTTTTAAAGCAATATTCTTTTTAAAAAAAACATATCCACAATGCTTGCCACTAAAGACCAAATGTAGGAGCATTAAAAACATACTACAAACTACTTGATATCAATTGTATAATTAAACCTTCTACTTTAGTGATTGGAGGATGTCAGATAATAGCATTTTCAACTCTCTGAGAATTTTCTAATTCTTTTTGCTCCTGGTTAGCATTGGTGGTTGATTTTTCTAGAAAATTTCTCCATTTATTTTTTAGAGAATCTAAATATTTCTGTAGGTTGATATCTTTGATTTTTGATATTATAATAAAACCAAGCATACATATACAAGAAGTTATAGCGATGTAGAAAACCAATCGTATGATTGCATCTTTTTTCTTTTTTTCTGGATCTTCTTTGTCTTCTCTGCTCATATCATTGTTGCACTTTGTAATAACATCTTTAAGTTCTTGAGTTAATTTTTTTTGTTCTAAATCATATTGTTTTAAAAGATTTATGTATTTGTCTTTACGCTTTTTATCTTCTTGTTGAAATTTTTGTGATATTTTTTTTATTTCATCATCAAACTTTCTTTTCATTTCTGATAATATTTCATCAAACTTTGCTTTTCCTTCTATATTTGTTGCTATTTTATTTTTAAACTTCCTTTGAGGTTCCAATTGTTCATTTTCAAGTTCAAGCTTATTTTTAAATTCCAATTGTTCATCTTCAAGACTCTTTTTAAATTTCAAGTCTTCTTTTTCAGTATTCTTTGTATTTCTCAAGAATTTTTCTGTTATTTTTTTAGCTTCAGCCTCTGCATCTATTACTTTTTTCTGGAGATATTCAATAGTTGCTTGGTTTAATCTTTGATGTGGAGTGTTAGATTGCCTAGAATCATTTGGTATTTCATTAAGATGTACTACTCTTCCTTTAGGTTGTTTGTTTAATTTAGTTAGTTGATAAGTATTATTTATACTTGATGAACTACTTTTACTCTCACTATGATTTTTATCAAACATATTAACTCTTTTATTCCTAATATATTCATTTGTGTGCTGTGTTGTAGAAGCAAATAATTTTGTATTGCTTCCTAAAAGAGTAAGAGCAGTTATTAGTATTGCTATTTTTTGAATGTTAATTTTCATAAAGTTTTTATAATAGCTCCTAAGTTTGCTCATATAATCCGTAACCTAATATTACCAAAGCATAAAATATTCACAATATTGTGTTAAAAGTTGGCTATCCAACTAGATTTCACCTTCGATACGCTCTCTAGATACCTATATAACTGCTCTTAAATTGCCAAAAGGTTTCAAAAAAAATATATTCCTTTTACATATAAATATTAGAGAACAATGAAGGCTCATTTTAAAAAAAATCCCTTGTAGTAGGTTAACTCTAAATTGGACTAAAATTGAACTAAATAAAAAATATGAAACTCAACTTAGTATTTAGAGAAAATAAATATTAAGATCTATTGATGAAGAAAATTAATTAAAAATCAACCATAGTAGAAATCTTTTATACTGCTTAAGCAGAGAACAGAAGGATTAAATGAACTTTATACGAACTAAGTTTTTAAAGCAGCTAAAAAAATCATTTACTAAAATTTCAGCAACTATCTAATTTTCAAGGTTAAACAATTTACCTATAAAGAAGCAAATCATCTGTTGGAAGCAGTCAAGTCTCAACCCTTTCTTAGTAAGAATTATGGTTTATTTGCAATAAGTTAGATACCTACTAAGCTTTTTTTATTTAGCTTTTAGCCAAAAAACGACGATAAATATAAACAATAATCATTTCTAAATCCGCTATGAATATCTGCATTTTAGACAGATTTTTAATTTCACCAAATTCAAAATATAGATTAGAACCTATGAAGCACTAAAGCAAACTAACCTTATATCACTGTACTAAAATATGGAGATTTATAAGGGCAATTTGATAATTATAAATCAACTTTTTGGGAAATAGAATTTTTATATTATATTGTAGCCGAACTAAATATAGTTAAGCAACTATAAAAAACATGATTGGCAATTACTTAAATCCTCAAAACGACGTAGCCTTTAAAAGGCTATTTGGAACAGAGAAAAACAAAGACATACTAATTTCACTGCTAAATGAAGTATTAAAAAATCAACTCAAAAAACAAATAAAAGAGGTAATATTTCTAAGCCCGATACAACTACCAGAAGCTTTAGAAAACAAACAAAGTATAGTGGATGTACTTTGTGAAGATACTGATGGGGTACAATTTATTGTGGAAATGCAAGTT
>PJEL010001541.1_pt1 | contig 22971 bp, 27 predicted proteins | sample 1853271 | NCBI WGS metagenome assembly PJEL01 (sample SAMN08108733, study PRJNA415343) | Invertebrate metagenome, whole genome shotgun sequencing project. | host: Globobulimina | place: Sweden: Gullmar Fjord | collected 2015-08
ATCGTCTTTTCAAGGTTCACATGGCCTTGCTTGATCAGTGCAACATCCGTGTTGATTTCTGCAATTTCTTTGTCTGTCTGCCTTTGGTATGCAGAGTTATTGTCTGCCATTTTAAGATAGCCCGCCGACAAACGTCTGTACATGGTCGAAGTGCACATTAGCGGATGCTACCCCTGTCCCTAATTTAGTTATCGTTAGCGTGTTATCTCCTGGGAGTACAACAAACATAACGACACCATCATCGCCACCTACACCCATTGTTAATGTTTTGTCACCATAATTCGCTGTCATCGCATCTGCCCCGGATTCGTAATATATAAGCATAAGCGTTCTTTTCTTACCGCCCATCTGGGCACCATTTACGCTCAGAGTCCTGGATGAGATATCGGCGAATAACCATGAATACTGTTTAGCTTCCCACCATGACCCCCCGGTAATGGTTCTAGGGCCGGTCGACTGAGTGTCAGCATCTATAATCCAAAAGTCGTTACCAGTGCCAAAATCAACACTGTTTTTAGCCTCAGAGCTGGAATCAGCCATGTCTATGTTGTCAGAATCTACAACGTTGTTTATAAAATAACATGCTGCATTGCTTATACTAGGAATGAACACGAAATGGAGCGGACCGCCAAGGTGACTCGTGAAATCAACGTCTTCGCCGCCGTGCGCATTATCCCTTATTATCCCGATACCTGCTGTCACGTTTGTTCCTGTGTACGAGACCAGGCCCGCTGATACTAATTGGTTTTGGCCTGTAAGATTACCAGAAATATCAATGTCAACAACATTAATGGTGTTTGCTGTTAGGTTGGTTGCTGTTAGGTTGGTTGCTGCAATGCTGAAGGCAGAAAGCGAAGCAAGCGAAACAATATTACCACCACCAAAATCAATGTCAAAGCCGGCCATATCCCAGTTGCCGGTGGCTGGCTTTGATCCATCGTGGAAAAAGGCTAGTGAATATACCAGCTCATCACGCATTTTATAATCAGTGCCAAGCTCTGAAGTTAAAGGTGCATCAACGGCCACCCTGGCTAAACTAATTGCCCATGTCCCAAAATTATCTGGCATTATGCTTCCTTGCTAAAATCAAAAGTTTGCGTTCTTCCTTTTCTCATACTTTCAAAGTCTATTATGAAAAAATCACCATTTGTCATATGCTTATTAATTCGGTTGATTCTGGCTGCTAGTTTAATTTCAGAGCGCTTGCAGCCATGTTTTATCCTGAGAAATGACATCCCAATTTTTTCACACAAGACAGCCTTTGTTTTCTCTTTAAGGTAGGAAAGCACAGCCGTGTGTGTTAAGTAGGCTTTTTTGCTTTGATATTTTCCTCTGATTATTGACCTTCTTGATTCAATAACTCCCATTGCAGATAGTCGCATCATTGAAAAAAGCTCCCTTCATCACCGTTTGATTGTTCAAATGGATCTGTGTTATTGCAAAAGAAAGCATATTCCTTCTGCAAAACAGTTGCGGAAGTATAAACTGGTGTATCGTCTGACGCGAACACCGCGCCCTTCAGCCTGGTTGCATCGGCAAGCTTCAAAGTGCAGGTTGCTATGTCAATCTTCTTTTCTAATACCAGGAACCTTCTATCTGTGAATCCTGATGATGACACCCTTGAGGATGTGAACGCAACATAATCACCAGCATTGACCGCCCCGGCTGCTAAGCTTGTTTTGCACTTTATTTCTAACACAGGGATCTTCAGCCAAGATAAATACCTTCCAGCAAGTGTCATGGCCATAACACTGGCATAATCAGTTGCTTCAGTAGCAATCCATTTTGAATTAATGGTTAATGTTCTTGTTTCAAGGTTGTCTGTCTGGCTATCGGTATCTTCAAGTTCGAACACGGAATTGAAAACGGACGCTGCAGCATCATAATTATAATTGATAATTATTTTATTTGCCAGGTTTTTTAAGCCACCGTCAAGGCTAATGGTTGATCCTGGTAGCAATACGGATTCATCTATTTCAAACAGCGTGTCAGTTGGCGCCTTTGGTCTATACAAGACCATGGTTAAAAGACCCTCCTTGTCAACAATAAAGCCGTTTACTGATTCGGCAAGCTCATTCAACAAATCAAAAGCCTTTGTGGGCGCCTTGACATTCCTTCTGACTTTCCATTTGGGCCGGTACGCTTTCGCGGCTTCAAATGATGCTGTGTCGATCTTTGCGGAAGGATAATCAATATCATCTAAGATTTCAAGCATAATATCAAATGGGTCTGTGTTTGCTATCCCATAGGTTTTTTCTATACCAAGAACGTCAACCACAGGGTAAGTATAAACACCGTCCAGGACGCTTGACAGCTTGTATGTTCGATTGAACAGGGCACCTGTGTACACGCTAGGCGGAACAATGGTGCCTTCGTAAATATCGACCATCTGTATGTTCACTTCTACTGTCACATGCGTTTCCACTGTAAAGGTTCCGTCAAGACCAGCCTGAAAAGAATGCTCTTCTGTGTTGTTTTTATATGTTAAAGATTCATCGTTTATGGTCAGCACTACAGGGTGAATTTCATCATCTGGCATGGCAGGAAAAGTTTCTTTTGCTATTGACCTGATTTGGTATTTGGTTGTTGAGGGATTTATTTCTGCTGACCACAGGGTTGGCCGATCACGAACGGTTAATGAAATTCTTTCTATGCCTGACCAGTCAACAATTATTGCGTCAAACTCAACTTTTGAATCAGCTTCAGACAGTCCTTCAAAAGTGTGATAAATAATCACACTGCGATTTTTGACGCTACCGGCAAGCAGCAAATCTTTTAAAAGGCTGTCATGGTCATTGATTAATATGGTTGTCTGGCCAACCGTAACAACTCTTTTTTTGATTGATAAGCTTCTTGATATTGGCGTGTACCTTTCAAGCCTTGGCAGAATGTCCGGCCAGTCACCAAACACCTTGTCGTCTTCGCAGAAATATAATGTTGTTGAGTCAAAAGACACCTTCACAACGTAGAATGGTGTTGAATCCGATGCTGATACTTTTGCTAAATAGTTTGCACTCGCCATTATCGCACCTGTTGAAATATTATCTCATAACCGCGCCTTAAATTATTAATTAATTTCGCGGTGAAGTGTTGTTTTTTATTGACACCAAGAAATACTTTTTCTGGTTCTGTGTCAGGATTGAAGCAATACCACCAGGCTTTATGACTTCTGGTGTTTTTCCAAAGCGTTTTGAATGTCTCAAATTGCGCCATTGTCATGATTGAGAATCTAATAAATATCTTTTTTATCGTGTCTCTCTGCCTGACAAACACCCTTCTTCTTGTTGTAATGTCAACCTCGGTCTGGTCAATTTGACCATCATCATCATACGGTATAGAAGGATTCAAAGGAAATTGTAAACGGATACCAGCGAACAACTCACCAATAGATGCCGCGCTTGATCCAGCACCTATAGAAAATTTAAGGTATCTATATGAAACCTCAGTAAACCTTCTCAGTTGGTTTTCATTGTCTGATGGTGTCCAGCTCTGAATGGTTGTGCTGATTGAAAACAAGCTGTTTGAACCTACTAAATTTAATTCCCTGCCTGAAAGGTTGTGTGTGTCCACAATAAAGCTGTCAATGTCGGTTACTGTCGTTAAATCAGCAATAATTGATTGAGCTATGGAGCTTGTGGCCGTCCATTGCTTGGCTGTTCTTTGGTCATTTAGATAATCAGGGTTTGAACCACTTGATATTGAAAGCGTCAAGCCGCTTAAAACATTCTCCCAGTAAACTTCTGGTAATTCGCAAGGCATTATTCTACCCTGCTAGCGGTCACCGCTGTTGATGCCGGGAAATCACCGCCACGATCTAAAAGCCTTTGTGCTGCGTCTGCTATCCTTGCAGTCATTTTGTCATAATTAACATCCTCAACACCATCAGCATCTAAAAATTCATTGTGGACATGAACAACAACTGTATTGCCACCACCTGAAGTTGTTGTCACCGGAGTTGTAAAAGGAACGTCTGTGGCCTGTCTTCCAAAAAACCCACTGCCTAACGCCCCACCTAGTAGGCCGCCAACAATGGCGCCTGGCAATCCTAAAGATGATCCAGTAGCAGCGCCGGCCAAAGCACCAGCCAAAGCACCACCAGTGCTTGGCTGAACAGGGCCAACGAAACCAGCGTCACCCACGTTTGCACCGGCCGCTGTCTCTGGCTTATTAAATGAAGCGAATAGTGACCTGATAGCAAATTTAATGCCTTCGCTTGTCAGTGTAGAAATTACAGTGTTGCCAACATTTTTCCAAATGTCTGACCAGTCACCTTCAAAATCTTTGCCCTGCGTGATCATATTGGCAAACATCTTGCTTGTTTCGCTTGAAATGGAATTCATTGTTGAGCTTGACACCGATTGCAGCACGCCCCACCGATCCTTTGAATCGCCAATCCATTTTTCCATATTGTCAGTTCTGATTTTGAGCTGTTGCGCTTCCCAATCTTTAACACCCTGAATTGCTTTTTGCTCTTTTTCAATATCAGAAATCCTGTTTTTTGTGAGCAATTCTGATTGCTTTGTGAATTTCTTTTGAAATGCCTCTCTTTTTTTATTCAGCCTTTCTGATAGCTTGACCTGTTTTTCAACAAGTTTGGCTTCATTCTTTTCAAGCTCAAGCAAGAACTCCTCATAATCTTGCCCCATTTTAAACCTTTTGAGCAATGCTTTCACATCGCGCTTTAGAAGGTTTTCTTGTGTTGTGTCTTGTGTTGTGCCTGTTGGTTGACCATCTGGCAGCAATGGCCCCACAAATGCTTGTGTCAAATCAACATCCTGTGTTTTCTTTAAAGCCGCCAAAAAACCACCGAATGCAACGGTTGCTACATCTACGCCATCGGCATAGTCTTCTAGTGCCTCGCCAGCCTTAAACATTTCTTCTTTTTGAAGCCTAGCAGTTTTTTCAACAATGCTCATCTCAATCGCAAGCTCTGCCATTCCCTGAGAAAATTTTTTCTCAGTTATCAACCTCAAAGATCTTGAAATTTTCAACATGCTTTCGCCTATGCCTTTTGCAACTTTTGACATTTCAATATTTAAATCAGCAACCTTGCTCAAAAATGTTTCCAGCGATAATTGCGAGCCCAAGAAAATCAACTTTATTCCTGAAAAGGCAAGCGTCAGATTTCTAATTCCTTTTACGATAGAAATAAATGTGTTGCTGATATTCTCATTTAAAACGCTTGAATTAGTGCTTATATTCTGAACCGCTTCTTGCCAGTTCTTTGCAAGTATGCCAAAGCCTTTCCTGACAGTCTCATTCTGTAAAACAACAGCACCCATTTTTGTCTGGAATACACCTGTGTTCACGCTAATGTTTTTAAAGAATGCGTCAACAGTCTTTGTCTGCTTTCTAAATGCTTCTGCACTCGAACCAGTGGAGTTGATAACCCTTTCAAGCGTTTTATTGTAACCTTCAAGCCCTTTACCAGCCAGCGCAAGAACCACCTGTTGCGCCTGAACATCAGGAATGAAGGCATTTAATGCTTCACGGTTTCCCCGTGTCAGTCGGTCAAGTTCTTTCAGTCCACCGGCAAGCCCCCTGGTGCCCAAGACCTCAACAATATCAACACCAGCTTTTTTAAACTGGTCTATGTTCTTTGTAAATGCAGAGAATATTCCACGCAATGCGGTTGCTGACCTGGCTGTATTAATCCCGCTTTTTGTCATTTCAGCCATAGCAGCGGCTACTTCTTCAAAGCGAATTCCCAAGGATGCTGCTTGAGGTAATGCCGTACCGATGTTTTGCGCAAGATCCGCGAACCGTAACTTGCCCAGCTCAACGGTGCGGAAAAGAACGTCAGAAATCCTGGTTGCTTCCGATGTGCTTAGTTTGTAGGCATTTAAAACAGAAGTTAGTGCGTCAACTGATGTTCTGGTATCTGTCAAGCCAGCGGTTGCCAGCTTTGCTGCTACCCTGGTTAGATTTAACGCTTCTATGCCAGCCGGTGCGCCTGCTGATATAGCATCATAAAGACCTTCAACAAGGTCAACGGGCATTTTGTTCAGCTCACCAGCCATTTTCAGAACAGATTTTTCCATGTCAAGCATGGTTTTGTTCGAAATGGCTCCGAGTGTGCTTACATTAGCCAACCCCTTTTCAAAAGATGAAAACGCTTTTATGGTTTTGACGCCGCCAAAAGCCAGCGTTGCAGCCAGGCCAATTGCTGCAAACCTTTTCAGAAAGCTACCAGCACGTAGCCGATCAGATAAACGCTTGACGGAAAGCCGGCCCTTGTCAAAACCCTTTTTGACTTTTTCGCCGGCTTTCTCGCCTTTAACTCCAACATCAGTTATGGCTTTAACTGTTCCATCGTCTTGAACTTCAACCCTTATTTCAAGTGTTTGTGTTGCGTCTTTAGCCATAACCTTTACCTTTTGCGCCTCATTAACCTGCGTTTACTTTCAGCCCTTGCTTCATCACGTTTCCGCTTATCTTCAATCCACTGTTTTTCTGTAGCGTAAACAATTGACAAGCACTTTGCAAATTCATTCGCTTCTTGCCTTGTCAGATTATACTCAAAGCACTGATCATGAAGCCGGCCGCCTAATTGCAACTCGCGTTGCCAGTAATCAACAGCCAGCTTCATCAAAGGTGTTACTTCAATTTCAAAGTATGCGCAACCTATTGCTTCACAGTCTATTTCCTGGTCTGTTTCGGCTTCTTCCTGTGCGCACAGCCCACAAGTGCGACCTTTTGCATCTAATAGGTGGTAGACATAGGTTTCAATTACTTTTTTTCCGCTGTTTTAACCTCTTGATCCTTAACGAGTGATTGAATCCATTCAATGAAGTCTTGTTTCTGGTCTGATGTTAAAGCGCCCAGAACAACACACACAGCCTCTTTGCTGAAGGGTATCGGCTTGTGCTTGTAGTTTTTTAAACCTCGCCAACCCTTGACGCTGTAACTGAAGTATCTTTTTTCAAGCTTGTCTTTGTTTATGCGTTCTTTTCTGGTGCCCTTTTTCTCTGTGCTTTCCTCCATAAAACGGTCAGCAACATCAGCAGGAACGTACGCACAATCAATTTCCGCACCAGGGAAACCAGGGAGTTCATAAAATCCATCAACCGTCTGTGGTGCAACCTCCAGATTTTCAGTCAAGCCAAGGCTGATACCTGGGCCTTCTGCATTCACACTCATAATTTTCGCCGCCTTTCTGTGAACTTAGAAATAAAGGTCTTGATTAGTGTTAACCACAACAAGGTTCATTTCATCATTAATGGCTAACATTCCTGCTGGTTGGCTGCTCTCATTGCATTCAAACGCGATTGTTTGACCAATAAGACCAGGGCCGTCAACTGGCATATCGTCTGTCAAAAACTTCATCTTTGGGAAGTTCATAGTCATGGAATAAACCTCACCATTGCCCCCTGTGATAGCCGGGCCTGTAAGCGTGACATCCATTTTCTGAAGCTCTTCATTGATGATCTTTGCAAGCTGCGTGTAATCGGCTGTGCGTGATAGCGTTATTGTGCCGGAAACAGCCCTAAACCCATCACTGAACGGCTCAATAGCAGCATCAGAGCCGGAGCCGCCTTCATAGATCATGTTGTTTTTGACTGTAAGCTCAAAGCCCTGAACTATGAAAGCATCGCCTGATGCAAGCGCAATCCCGCTTTCCGCGTTCATTCTGAAAACAGCATGGCTACGTTCTGCGATTACTTCAACGCCCTGGCATGTAACAGAGGCCATTGACGTATTGACAGACGAATTAAGATCCATCGTATCAGCATGAAACGTGAAAGCAACCTGCCATGCGCCCTCATTCATGGTAAGTGTCATTTCTTCAATCTTAATTGTCGGATGCTCAATAATCCCATTCGGACAATTAACGCCGTCAACAACGGCTGACATTATCAGAGTCAACATTTCATTTACTTCAGCAGTCATTGCATATGTTGAAGTGTAAGCTGTGCCGTCAACAAGTGAGGGCGTTGTCATTGCACCCAAACATGCAGCAATCAACGCATGAATATTTGTATCATATTCTAAGTATGTCACCAGTGGCACATTCTCAGTTCTGATAAGCCCCTGAATCATCGGCTGTCTTGATCGTGAACCGCACAGCGATTCATTCGGCTCTTGATCCGGTGTGTACTGGCCGGCGCCTGTGGTTATAAACCTGATCCCGGCGTTAGCCTTTGCAATTGACATTGGCGTTCCCCACGCTTGTGATGACGCGGCGGAAACGGCTAGTGTTTTATCTGTTCCTTGTTCTACCATCTCACTTCACATCCTTTCGTTTTGAATTTTTACTGATTGACGCTTTCGCTTTGCCTTTTTCAATTGTAACCTTTCCCGCTGATTCATAGCTAGGGTCAGCATTAAAAGCTTTTGCATCTTTTTCAGGCACGTCAAAAGTCGCACCATGCACCAAACGGCCATACTTCCTGTGTCTTGTTGGAAGTTTACCGATATATTTAATTCTAGGCATTTCACACCCCCTTTCAGCAATTATCCGTATGATACCTGACGGTTATATTTATGACCGCTGCGTTTGCCCATTCTCCCGCATTTTCATTGGCGATTTCAAGCAACGCTTCACCCCAATCAACAAAAGTTACCTCCGTATCGTAAACAATAGGCGTAAGGCCAAGCTTGCTGAAGTTAAACAACGCAGTCAGCAATTCAGATATTTCAATTATTCCTTTTCTGGTAGCTGTGCCAATTATATTTGCTTCCTGGTCTTCAGGGTCTAATTCAGTATACGCGATAATTGCAAAGCGCGGTTCATTCCTGACGTGGTGCTGGTTGCCCACGCGCGTGAAATCTTTGTCAAGTGGGCTGACAGTAATAAAAGGGAATTCTTGTGCTGCCGGCGCCTTTTCCTGGCTGGTGATATGTGTTTTGAAATCACCAAAATAAGAATCATCTTCAAGTTCTGATTTAAGTGCATTGATTATATTTAAGTCTGTGCCCATTAATTCAACAGCTTTCCGATTTCCGCATTATGGAAATCAAACAATATTTTATTTTGAGGTTGCGGAATTATCATGAATTCTCTTTGCGGGATCTTGTGAGCTTTAATAATGACAACCCTTCTGAATGGCCCTCTTTGCTGTCGTTTCACTTTGTGCGCTTTTACTTGGTGCGCAGGGATAGTAATCGTTTTCCCTTTCTGAGTCCTTGAATGTTCTTTTACCGTGTGTTCCTGCCTTGTGTGCGCTTTAACAGCGTGCTTCTTGAATTTGACGTTGCGAAACACCTGCTTTGGGACGCTGGCACCAAAATTGTGATCAGGTGCATACGGAACGGTGGTTCCCACATCATAGCCGCTTTGCTGTAGTCGCAGCAGCCTTTGACTGTGAAACAGGTTCCCGGTGTCTCTCAATGGCTGTCTGCCTACACCTTTGCTGCCTCTTCTCTTTTTCCACCTTTTACCAATAGGCTTCCACGGCTTTGGTCTACCATGCTTCCTGAAATTATCCTGAATATCCCTGATTGTCATAACGGCCATTTTCGCATAAACACTTTTTTTTCCTTGCGAATACTTCATTGCCACATCACCAAAATGCAAAGCGAGCTTTTCACCGTTATGCGTGACCTTCAGCTTCATCGGTCATAACCCCTCATACCTTGCGCACCAAAAGCCTTAGTTTTGTTGGTGGAAGTGCTGAACACTTCGCCTATCGGGTCAGCTTCAGACAACTCCTTAACAACTCTTTTATTATCTCTGATATCTTTTAAATCTTGCATTGCCTCACCATAGTTGGTTTTTATGGTTTCGGTTACTAAGGATTTCCCTTTTGCCAAGTTATAAACAGCAATATGAATAGCAGCCATTTTTGCATCATTGGGCACAGGATCAGATAAAGGGACAGGAAATTTCACGCCAAAGTGCAAGTCAACTTCATTTTGCGCCTTAGTTCTGGCTAGTGAGAACTTCAATGCGCTTGCTGTTCCACCGTCGGCCAGCAATTCATTGATCTTTTTTGTGGTGTATGTTGCCTTCATTTCCGCTTCTGTAAAATAAGCCATTTCAAGGTTTCTCCACGAATCTTAAATTTACTATTCTATTTATCGGCTTTTTTGGCCTTTGTCTTTCGGGCAAGTCGTTAATGCAGAAAAATACACCATAATAATCAGAAGGCGCCATGTCAGGGGTAGCACAGAACCAAAACGCTTTGTATCGCCCCGTAACATCATCGAATGCTTCAAGGTCAGCGGAAAAAGCACTGCCAACAATTCTTGTTGTCATGTCGGCAATTCTGATGCTTGAAAGTTCATGCCTTGAACCTGTGCCGTTCTCTGCCTCTGTTCCTATGACATAAGTTATTTCTTCGCTGGGGTCGAAGTCTTGTGGTAGTCTTGGCAGTTCAAACTTAGGGCCAAGAAACATTTCACCAATATAGCTTTTTTCTGAATGTGTGGCAATTGATAGCTTCCAGTATTGCTTGGTTGTTTCGGTAAATTCTATCAGCTCATCATATTCACCAGGTGTGAACTGTGAAACAATTGTGCTATCAGAAACAAAGTTATCAGCTGAAGAAAGAAGAGCAACGCTTACATCTTCGAGATTGTGCCGGCTAAGAATCAAGCTATCAACGGCTACAGGTGCAGGAAAGGCAATGTTGATGTTGCTTATCCCAATACTATTAGCCTGCCACACAGGAAACCTTTCATTGTCAATTATCCTTGACACTGGTGAAGTTGGAAGGCTGTTGTTTGCTGTAATTGAAACGCCTGTGTCATCTAAGCGGTTGTCGTAGTATAGTGCAGGAATGTCAAGTTCAACCCCTGTTATAAATGAGTACTGATCGTTAACCGTGTTAGGGACAACCTCAGAGTCAGAAGCCTCAATGTTTATTTGTATTGAGCTGCCAAAATTAAGCGTAGGCGGCGTTATAACAGCATTATGAGCACCACCGCCAATTGAAACAATATTATACCCATACCCAGACTGAGCAACGCCGGCAACAACGGCGGCAACAGTCGATATGCTGACATTAATTGAGCCAGTATCAACGCCTGTTTCATCATCCGTCACCGTGAAAGCTATTGTAGTGTCCACGCTGATGTTTATTGCTGAAGTTGCGGGAACGCGGTTACTTATATTGGGAGGGGTTGTGTCACCAGCCATAGAAACAATTACAGCCAATAAATTAAATTGAGGATTTGTTGCCCGTAACATTATTGCCTCAGCTCATCATTGTTTTTACGAATTTCATCAGCTGACAACACCCTGTTATAAAATCTAAACCTAGTGTGCTGATTATCCGACCAGGGGAACTCTGTCGCCCCGAACCTTGCGCCGCCAAGAGCTGCAAATATTGGGGCTGATTGCGCAACAAACCCTGCTTGGGATCCCACCAGTTCGCCGTTGTGGTAAAAAGACCCCACGCCGGCCGATGTGACACTGATAACAGTATTAACGTATATCCCTGCAGCTAAGGGAATGGATTTTTGTACGATAAAGCTCTGCCCAAGCTGCTGGGCTTCCAATATCCCACTTGTAGTATAATCGATGGAGACCCTGTTACCATCGGCCTCATATATGACAAGGAATGTGGCTGCGTTACCGAATGGTTCTGTGACCTGGCCTCCATAAATAAGCGCAACTTCTACCGTCCAATCATTTTGAGCAAAAACAGATGGGTTATCGACTTTCACATAAGTTCCATTTGAATTGTCAATTCTATTTGTTTGTGCGCTCGGCCCCTTTACGGTCAATGGTCTTGTGATAATGCCTGTCCCTTTTTCAGTAAAAGTTGCGTGGTTATTGTTTCCTGAGTTATCAAACGCCTTGGGCTGCCTCCCCGAAGCTCGGGAAAAATCGTAGTCAATCAGCAGACTTTTCCCTTCTGGCTGTTCTCTTGTCTGGGCAGCTGCGGGAAGGGCGTAGGGGTTAAACATTATTGTTTTATTCCTAAGTTGAAACCTTCCAACGCCACATTAATTTCCGCTTTTTTAACCTCGTTATCACCAGCCTTGGATATTTCTGCTTTTGCGACCTTGATAGCCTTGGCAAGCAGCGAAACATTGCCTCCAGCACCATCAGCGATGTTAATTGGCTTGGGGAAAAATAGCGCAGTGAACTCGCTCTCAGGGATGGCGTCGTCCTTCGAGTCAACCCTGATAGCCACCTGCAGTTCATCAGGCAACCCAGGTCTTTTAATGCGTTTTACGCTTACTGCAACTGCTTGGTATACTATAGCCACTTGATACCTCCTATGTGGTCATGTCGACAATAAAGCCCCAGACATCAACACTGTCGGCGCTGTCCTGGTTCGTTATCCTTACCTTAAAATACTTCACGCCCTCTATACCAACCCTGACCGTGTCCTGAATGGTCACGCTGGTGGATCGAGGCACTAAAAAAGACGCAAAAGCCTCGTCATCAAAAAGCGTGTTGTCCGGCGAACTTATCAACTCAACTAAAACGTCATCGTCAGGAGAGACGCCGTAATCCACGGAACACCCGATGGTTAGTCCCAGGAAATCACTAGCGTCAATACTGGCCGATGTCGAGATGCTACCCGCTGTTATTGTTGTTTTGCTGGCTGACGACCCTACGACGTCTGCCGCCGTTTTAGTTACTGGCATGAATTACTCCTTATCAAAATAGTTTATTACTTCACTTATCGGCATACGAGGAAAAACCGTCAAGCCTTTTCCCTTTGAGCAGTTGATAACAATCCTTTGCTTTGCCCTCAATACAGGAAGCGCATAATCTTTTAAATATTTATTAGTACATGCAAACTGGTTTTCTCTTTTCCTCTTTTCCTCTTCGCTGTTCTTGCGCTTGCTGCGTTTTTCATAAAAGTGGATTGAACCATTCTTTGCAAACTCGAAATCAAAGCCTATCAGAAATATTGGGTTGCATTCTAGCTTGTCAATTAGCTGAAGTGCCACTGACAGGATGTTATATCCTACATGAAAAGCCAGCATGTCCCTGTTTTTATAGTGAGGATTGAAGCCTAGCGTCTTAAACAGCCTGAAGGGTATTGCCTTCTTATATTGACTCAGATTTTTATCACCTTCATGCCTGAATATCTGTGTATTTGATTTTTCAAGCTCATGCGACCACTTTAAAAATTGATCTGATGCGCCACTGTCCGCCATCAAGTGAAAGTCTGGCCGGAACATTCCACCCTTTCTGATCGCTCGATATGATTGATTGACGCCCATTGAAAGAAAGTGCCTTCTTTTGCTCATCAGCCATATGGCTATTTCTTCTGTAAAGCTTGGGCCACAACCACACAGGATCAAGGGTCGCCCCTTACACCTTTTACTATAATATTCCAAAGCATGATGACCAATCCGCTTAACATATCCTTCTTTTATTCTTATTAATGCAAGGTCATCGTCAATGTCTACTTCTTCACCAATATTGAAATATCTTGGCTTGCTTCCGTCAATCGGCGTGTAGCTTCCTTTTTGAATCAGCCTGACTAGCATTGTCACACCCTGAGAAATACGTTTATAATGTCTTTTATTTCGCGTTCCACTGAAAGCGCACCTTTTCTATTGCCACCACGCACCGTCCCGTTGATAGCTCGCATTTTTTCAATGCTTTCATTAATGAAAAAAAGGGTGCTACCTTCATCAGCAGCACCCCTTGTCAGCCTTGACACGTTGCAAAGTTCGCTTGTCAATATCCCCACTCCCCCTTATACGATTGTTTCAGGTTCGACTTCATCGGCATCAGGTTCAGTGATTTCAGGTTCTTTAGGATTCACATGATTCAGAATCAGATCAACAAGCGTTTTCTTGTTGGTTCTTTCCTCAAACGCTATCCCTTTTTCCGTTGCAATCGCCTTCAGCTCTTTGTTTTTCATAGCTTCCAGGCTTTCACGCTTCTTCTGAACGTCTTCAGCTTCTGTCAGCTCAACATGATCACTTTCACCCCTTGCAGCGGCTTTTATTTCAAGCTCGCTGGCCTGATCAAGCAATAGATGTGCCTTTGCTTTAAGCTCTGCCACGGTTGTCGGCGTATTGTCTACGTCAAGCCAGGCAACGCCATCAGCGATCAAAGCCTTTCCGCGCTCATCTGACACTTCACATGCATGACCAGGCTTGCAGTCACTACCATCTGCAAGCCTGATGTTAATCTTTCCAATTAACTTCACTTTTCACCGCCTTTTTATCTTAGGTAAATGTAAACACGCCAACAGTCTTTGGCTGTTGAAGAATGGCCAGAGAGGTGGTGAACGTGTGCATTTCAACCGATGTTCTGTCTTTGACTTCAGCCCAACTGTAGGAACCAACGGTACCTTTTGGCATTCCGATTACAGCAGGCCGGCCATGCTCAGTGAAGCCGGGTCGTTTCCCTGGCTTATCACAGACAAGTGCAATTTTTGTGCTACCGGCATAGGTTGTTTCTGTGCCATCATGCGCAACGTATGCACCATCTATGATTTCCCATTTCACCAACTGGCCAGAAATAAACAGCTCTTGTTTTTCTTTCAACCTATTTATTTCGACCTGACTTGCGCTGTTTTTATCAGATAACAAGCGCATGTATGTTTGATATCCCAAAGCGCCTGACTTGATCTTGTTAGGTGCAAAACCAATGTCAGCCATTGCCTGGTAACGGTTTGTCAAATCAAGTTCAGGTGTGGGCGCTGTGCCTGTCAACCAATCATATGTAGCATCAGCGGCAACGGTAGCTTGCAGTGCAGCAATCAATTCATAATCGATGCTGAACTTCAAAGCAGCATCAGTGGTGTTGCCGATAACGCCGGCATTAAACAGGATTTGCGAACGCTCCCAATTAAGCAACGCAATGTATCGGTTGACAACTTGCTGCATGATATCAGCAAGCGCTTCAGCCTGACCTTGCATTTCCATCGAGCCAACCTTGAAAAGCTGGCTTAATATATCAACATCGTCCGCTTCAAGCGGAAAATGTTCATGCGTAGAGATCAGGTCTTGCTTCTTTGTAACCAGGTCATTCAGGTTGACTTCTGTTGACTTGGCGTTTCTGGCCTTTGGTGTTGCAAGCCTGTTTAAGTTGTTGTACACGGTATACTTTGCCGTGTATCCTGTGCCTCTCCCCGTAGCAGCACCCTTGTTGGTTTTTTCAGGGAAAATGTCCATTAATATTTTATCCTCAACCTCAACAGCATTGACAATTTCATTCAATGCTTCAGGGGCAAGGTTTTGAATCAGATTTTCTAACATTTCATTTCTTCCTTTCTCCTGAAGTTAGGATATGCGGCCACCTTCAAAGTGTCTTGCGGTCGGTGTCAACCAGATCAGTTGCGGTGCGTCTGTCTTGGCAGTCGCAACAACAAAGTTTGCATCAGCGATGCTTACAATGTAATCTTGATTCAACAGTCCGCTTTCAATGATATCAATCTGCATATCTTGCGCGGTTCCGTTTTCGTCAAGAAGGTTGACTTCATGTGCGTTAATTCCGACAAATGTTTCAGAACCGTCAGACAGGCCATGGTCACATTCTTTATACTTGCCTGATGCAGTGATCACGCCAAGCGGCTTACCAGCCCTAATCACGCTGGTCTTGTTTGTGTTGGTATCATCAAGAGCGCTGCTTGCCAAAGTGCCTGAAATCTTAGTAACGGCACCCTTTGCCAGCACTGAAGTTGTGGTTGTTTTTTTGGTTATATTGAAGTTTTGTCCCATGACTATTCCTTCCCTTTATTTTTGGCTACAATATGCGCTGAAAGATTCAAGCCGTTGGGCTTGTCATCTCGAGCGGCCAGTGCAGCAAGCTCTTCTTCTGTGGCGCCTGGCACAGCTTCGCCATTGGCAACAAACAGCTTGCCTTCTTTTGCCAGCTTGACGACATTTTCAAGCAGGTGCATTGCTTGCTTCGCAACGGTTTTTTCCTCTGTCTTGTTATCGCCAACAGCAAATTTAACAAGCTCATTAGAATCAAGCTTGTTCAGAATGCCTTCGACATCGCAGCCTTTGACAATGGCAGAAACAACGCGACTATCAGTACTCAGGCTTTTACAGAAAGCAGCAATGTTGTCTTTGGTTTTCTTTGCTTCGTCAGCCGCGAACTTTGCAAGCTTTTCTTCATTCTTTTTGTTGAGCGTTTTTGCAGCATCAAGTTCGTTTTTCAGTTTGTCTTGTGATGTTTCTAGCTTTTTTTGATCAGAAGAAAATTTCGCAACGGCCTCTTCTTCGCCTTCTTTTTTTGCCTTCGCAATAGCTTTGGCAATTTCTTCTGGTGTCATATCACTATCACCTTCCTTATTTTTATTTGTGTCACCAGCCCCCGGCTGATCACTGTCACTCCCCCGGAATGACAATTTCACCAATTCAGAAGAACTGAAAAGGTGACCGATTTTTTCAAACTCATCACCTGTAACATCGTAAGCGGCCAGCAAATCCTTCTTGCTTGCAAACTCATACGCTTCAGGCGCGGCCATGCCACCAATTGCGGGTTCTCTTGACATAATCGAAACCGCACGCAGCATTGGCCCTTTTCCCTGGTAATTAACCAAGACCTCTGCTGATGTTTTCTGAAGCCCCTTGCGGTCAATAATATTCTTGATACCTTCAGGCACGTCAGTTGCTTCAGCAGCCACAATGGCTTTGCCTTCTTTTTCTTGCAGAGAAAGGCTTTTTACCCAGCCGGCAGCGGGCATATCGTTAATGTTTATTTCACGATGACCGCCAACCTTGACATATCCTAATTGCATCACAGCCTTGCTGTTGATGGCCTTATTCTCATTGTAATTGGTCACCAGGTCAGAAAGCGTTTCTTTTGTAAATGTATAGCTTTTCCCTGATTTGTCAGTATGTGTGCCTTCTCTGAGTATTTCCCAATTCTTAAAAACAGCCATGCTATTTGCTCCTTAAATTATATTTCGGCAATTTCTTGCGGTTTGTTTAATTATTGAACCAGCCCCGCACCCTGGGAGGGCAACGCGGGGCCAGTTCAGGGGCAGCTAGTGGACATAATTATGAAGCCATACTTCACACCCTGTTTCAGGATCAACATACCACAATCTAGGATGGGTCAAAGGGCAAATGATCCCTTTCGACAACTCCGCGCGTGTTGAATTCATCATAAAAATCAAACATAATTTACCCCTTACCAAAACCAACCTGATCAGCAAGCCTGATAGCTTCAGCAGCCGGCGTGAATTTCGGATTGGGATCTGTTATGAATATTGGACGCTTACCACACCGGCAATTATAATCAACAGGAAATTGTAGCTTCGTCCACACAATGTCATTCTTTGGCCTGGTGACACCTTTTAAAGCCAGGTGTGAAGGTCTTAACCTGTCATCTTTAATAACGATGTACTCATAGCCAACAATGAAATTGCCAACCAGCGGATCATTCCAGACTGATTCTTGACCTTCTGAATATGTTCTAAGCATATTAGTTCTGAATATCGTTTCCGCGTGCCACGGTGTAATTTCAGCGCCAATTGATTCAATGCCGCCTGATATTGTGCCTGTATACCGGGAAAGCTTCTCACCTAGCAACTGCCTGAAATCTGCCAGCGTTTTGTTGTTGATCATGGTTGAGTGCAATGAACTTTGGATATCAGCAACAATCTTTTCACGCTCAATGTTCGCAATGGCTGTTGAGTCTGGCCTTAGATTTTCTTTGATCAGGTTAAACTCTGCCTTGGTTATCGGTGTTTGCTGCTTAAACCTGTTAAATATAGCGTTGGCGTCAAAGGTTTCAAGTGCAAGCTGGGCAACATCAGGATCAATGCCCCGGCTCTTTGCATATGTCAGAGCTGATTCTTTACCAGCAAGGAACGCATAAAGCCACGCATTAAGGAAGGCTTCACTTGTGCCTTTAAGGTTCACAAAGTCAGCAAAGCCTTCTAATTTGCTAAGATCACCTTTTTCAATTATCTTCTTTTTCTCAACACGCCTGACCACTTCATCACGCAAGTTTATGATTTCGGATGCAACCATATTCCTGCCATGTGTGGCAATGATATCTTCAACTTCTCTGTCACGGTCTTTGACCAGGATCTTCAGCGCGCTATTTGTGGACGCTGCAAAGTTTAAGGATTCATCATCCTCTTCTTGCTGCTGTGCCGGCATCGTGTCAAGCAAATCATCATCGTCTTTTGGTGGTGTAAGATTTAATTCACGATATATCTGCTCTTTTGACATTGGCAGGTTTATTTCAAAGCCTGTCTTAACGCGCTTAATCTTTGAATCTACTTCTTCAGTATCTTTGGGGATAAACTTAAACTTGGGATAATTAACAACGCCAATATAGTTGACATCAACTATCTGCTTGATAATCGCATGGATAGAATCATTCAAAGCAAATTCAATCATATTCTGATCTGTTTCGCCTGCTTTGACTAATTGTTTTTTGTGTGTCTGTCCAAGGGAGTTTGCACCTGTCCTGTCACCCTGGCTGGTTGCAAGCACCTGGCCTGTGATGCTCTGAGAAATGGCCGCTTCACAATCAGCAATAAACGATCTGAACGCCTTTTCCCCGCCTGCCAGAGCTTTTGCAAATTCTATCTTTTCATTTTCGCCAAGCAGAATGCCCGCGCTGTTACCGATTGAATCAAGCATTGAAAGCAGGCTGGCAATATATTCCTTTTCTTCAGCCTTTAGGTTTCCGCGCTCTGACTTCAAAGCGTGTGTCAACACAGTCAGTGGCGTTGCAAACCTTTCAACATAGACAGCAAAGAACTTCCACCCGTTCTTTTTAAAGTAATATTTCCAGAATAGTTCCCTCAATATTGATGTGCCGTATGGGTTGCCATTTTGCGATTCAAACACAACGTGAATAAATTTACGGTAATCAAAAGAATCATCATCTGAAATGTTTAGCGCACGCCTGGCACGCCTTGACAGCTTGACGCCTAGAACATTGTTATATTTATCGGTATCAAAATCAAGCTGACTGCTTGGCTTTGACTTGATCGCCTTCAACCCCCACTGGCCTGCAAACTCGCCACCAACAAAGGGTTCATCATTCCAGATTATTTCAAGAAGCTTGAAGCCGTGTTGCGGGGCTGTCAGCATATCGCCTATTGTGCTTGAAAATGTTCCTTTAATATTGTTCAGCACGTTTATCACTGAATCTCTGATTTTTATATCTTGGGGATCGTCGGAAGCTGCTTGAATTTCCCAAGGAAGGGAGTTTGTTTCGCTGGCCCTGGTGCGTAACTGGCTTGAAATCTTTTCATCTTCATGCTTCATGGTGTCATAAATCATGACACCTTTTTGAGCAAGTATTTTATCAGGGTTATCCTGAGTTATGCCATATTTTTTGAATATGTTTCCCGCTATGTCAACAGGCACCACTTCTGTTGAAGCTTTGTTTAGCGGGTAGCCAGTGAAGCCGATTTCATCAGCAGCCATTTCCTATGTCACCTCAATATGAGTTTGTTTGCATTTCGACAACGCCAACAGCGCGAACGCCACCGGCTGTGAAGTTTCCTTCTTTGCTGTCTTGTAAGAATCTACCCTGTACGTCACAGCGGGAAGCATCAACAATGTGGTCATTACCTTTCGCGAATATGATGCGACCGTTTTCACCAGTTGTATATTCATGGTCAGCAAACTGTCTTTCAAGCAGGCCATCATGACACAAGATTTCAGTGCGGTTGCCCTTCGTTGCTTTCTTGCCAGCAAAGCCAATCCAGCCGCCCTGCATGCCTTTGATAAGCAGGCTAGTCATGAACGGCTTGTTGTACTCTTTTACTACTTTTTCTTTTTCCTTGTCGTCTTTGTCGTAATTTTCATAGTCAAGTTCAATGTTCCCGCCAAAGTTGATACCAAAAAGAATATCTTCAACTCTGATGTCGCAGCTTATCTTTAAATATCGGTATATTTCAGAATTTCTTAATTGTTGACATACTGCCATACCATTACTTCCAAGGTCAATGCCTAAAGAATACGGCTTCAAAAGATATATCAGCAACATGAAAAGTATTTCTTGGTGATCATATGAAACCTTTTCCATATGTATCCTGCAAGTGGTCAGCCATGTGCCGTTGACGTTGAATGTGATCATAACTTCAGCAGGGTCAGAAGTATACCCAAGGTCAGCGCCGATTGAACATTGCTTTGAATTGTATACGCGGATTTTTCCTGCAAGCTTTTCTTTTAGTACATGCCAGACATATACTTTCTTGCCTACTTTTTGGACATCACCATGAATGCTCATTGCAATTCTGGCATTTACTTCAGCCTTAATGTCATCACCGTTAATCTGAATAAGATCATAGTTTTTAATCGGTATGAGTGAATCAAAGAAATCATCCATGTTGAACGCGCCGTTGGTTGCCTGGCCATGCACACCTGCCACTTCATGTAACCAGCCTGATGTGGTCTTTCCGTTATGCTCTTTTATTTTGCGCTTTTCTTTTTCCTGTGTCCACTGAGCAGAAAACCAAGACGGCCAAAGGTAGGGCGTGACATCAGGATCTTTGGTCATTCGATAATAATGCGTATCACGCCGGCCATCAGGTGTTGAGTATCGGTATTCCTGGCACCCTGTGTTCATACAACCAGAAAGCGCGGTGTTTGCACGCTCCGAGAAATACGCAGCTTCATCAACAAAGAGAAAGTCAACATGTAGCGACCTGAAAGCCTCACCATGCGGCCCGGCCATGCGGAAAGGAAGCACAAAGCCATTCTTGAACGTGACCTTGTAATACGGGGCGCGTTCAATCTTTTCAATGCCGGCTTTGATGAATGCTGAATTGTTAATCTGGATTTCGAAGTATGAAATTATGGTTGAAAGATGTGCATCTTTCGGTGCTGCGATTAATCCAACGCGCTTGCCTGATGTCATTGCAGCGTGCAGGGCGTGACATACCAGCAGAAGGGTCTTGCCTACTTCACGCCCGCATTGATAGACCTTGACTCGGCTGTAATCTTCAAGGTCTTTTACTTGGTAAGGCCAGAACTTTATGCGCTCGCCTTTTTCCGTGACCATTAGCTGTTCGCCGAAAAAGACTTTGCTTCTGATTAGCTTATATGCGAAGTTTTCTGCTTTAAGCTCCGGTGTCATGGGAATTCTATATTTATTACTAACAACTTGCGAAAATTAACACAATCGTTTTCTTCTTTGATTTCATATTCAGACTGCATCGCAACCGCCTTGTTTGGTTATTCTGAATAGTTCTTGCGCAATACTTTCAAAATCAAATGAATATCCGTTATATTCACGCAGGTTGTCATATGGTGGTGACGTTACGGTAAGGTCGATGGCGCTACCGCTAATATCTTTCATGACTTCCAGGCAATCACCGTGATATATCTCGTTAGCTTTAAGCATATCACCTCAAGCTTCTTATCGCATTAGCTTTTTCCGTTTCAGCATCAGCGGCCAGCTTTGCCCTCATAACAGCAGACACAGCCAAAATAGCGACTGCAAAAACAACCGTCACAGCAAAAACCTTGCTTGCTTCTTGCTTTGCCTTGATCTGCTCGATTGCAACTCTGTCTGGTGTTTGTGCTTCCTCAGTGAATCCAGGAACGCAGGTGCAGCACATAAGTGAAACGATTACGATTAACACTGTTAGGTTTTTCATTTTGAATCCTCGCTTTCTTTTCCCTTATTCGCAAGCCTGGTCAAATAGCTTGCAGGGTCTTCAACCAGCAAATCAACCTTAAGCTTGTCATCACCAAAGCCCATTTTGCGGGCATACTCCTTTTCGCTATCCTCGACAAGCTTCAGTGTCGCAATTTCTTGACTGACCAGTCTTTTATTTGTGGTTGTTGTTTCCTCTGACTCAATATCTTCTACCTTGTTTAGTTTTGGATTCCAAACCTTGCCTTTACGCTTTGTTACCCTGGTTTCCTCATACCCTTCTTCATACTCTTCAAACTTTTTGTCATAAAGCCGTAGCCGTAACCTGTGCCTTTCGATGCTTGCTCTTTTTTCTTGTTCCATTCCTGGCATAGTCTCAAAGGGTGTTTCTTTTTTATCACGCCAATACTTCAGCGCAACCCTGACGGTTTCCCTGCTTACAGCTCGTTCTTCTGCTATTTCGTCGAATGTTTTCATATAGCAGTGGTGGTCAGTATAAATCAAGGCGTATCGCTCCAACTGCTCTGCCTTTTTAATCTTTCCCGCACCTGCTTTTTTTGTGGTTGTTTTTTTCCTAGGTTTATAAATTCGCTTCTTTTTTGTGTTAGCCATAATATATGCCCGCCACTTCCCGCCGTTTTTATATTCTAACTTCTTGCCGTTTATCAGTCCTGCTTTTTTTATTCTATCTGCCTATATAGTAATATTCGGCAAAATCAGCCTGCTTGTTTACCTTAGCGTATCTCTGATCAGATTATACATTCTTTTTGCAAATCCCTTTTCCCTGCTTTGACTTGCATAGAACGGCATAGAACGGCATAGAACGGCTCTGATACGCTTATCAAATTCATTATTTCTTTCGGAATGTCCCATCAATAGAAGGTTAGAATACTCTATTTGCTTGAGCACACCCCTTAACTCTTTGCTAATAAAGGGTTGTAGGTTGTTTGCATCAATAAAACTAGGCATGTTGGGCACCCTTGTTTCGTGCTTTGCTCTGCCTCTCTTTGTTCTGCCAAAAGCCTTATAAACAGCCCCCAACGAGATAACTCTTTTTTCATTTTCCAAAACAGCACAATCGAGCAATTTACCGCCAATATTTAACTTTCCTTGATAAATTACTTTTTGGATTTTTTCTTTCATTGAATTGCCCCCAATCCTCTTTGTAGCGTCATGGAAAATAGATCTACTTGATCTCTATTGTTTTTATTTGCGTTTTCGAATATTCATGGTTTGTCCTTTCTCAGCTTTGGGCTGGGTTCAACTGTTGAAACCTATCGGGATAGTCTTAAACCATTTTCGCTTCAAGCATTTTTCGCAAACGTAAGGCAACATCAATTCGCTACGATAAAATGCAACCATCGTTGCCGTGTAGTACATCCAGCAAGCAGGATCATCAATCCAAGAATGGAAACAAAATAAACGCGAAAACCATTTCCAAATATTTCCCAGCATGGCCTTTATGCTTTCAATCATTTCAGGCTCCCATCTGAATTGAACTCTGAATCGTCAGAGAGAAGCTT
>PJEL010001543.1_pt1 | contig 22937 bp, 35 predicted proteins | sample 1853271 | NCBI WGS metagenome assembly PJEL01 (sample SAMN08108733, study PRJNA415343) | Invertebrate metagenome, whole genome shotgun sequencing project. | host: Globobulimina | place: Sweden: Gullmar Fjord | collected 2015-08
ACAAGGCTTGGAGTTCTGTAGTGTTACAGATGTCTGGTTGGCCTTCTTTGATAAGAACATCCCGCAATGCTTTAGTAGCGACATCCTCGGAAGCTCTTGATTCTTCCATACGTTGACGAATAGTTTCGTCAGGGTTTGTGGGGAGGGTACGGTCGGTCATACTGTTGGTTCCTTATGCAAAATACATGATCCTTGTTCGTGGCAAGGAAAGTGAAGGCTAGGAAATACTGTACAATAGGGGCCAAATTGACGATCTACCATATCATTTTGTTCCGTAAGCATGTGAGTACAAGTCTCACAGGACTTACGGAGAGTCGTGTAACTGATCCGTTGCTGTAACAAACGGATCAAAGCCGGTTCAAGGGGAGTTGCTGATAGTTCCACTTGAACAGTTCTTTTAGGAGTCGGTTTAGGCATTAGTATACCCTCACTTTCATCTCGTCCCAACAGGGAAGTTGTTCCAAGAGAGCAAGGAAGTTAGTTGTGTCCCTCTCTGTAGTATCTGTCAGGATAAAATCTGAAGAGGGAGTCAGTAAAATCAAAAAGTCCAAAAGTTGTTCCATAGTGACAATCGAAACGGATACCATATCAGGAATGTTAGGACCTATCTTAACACAATGATATTGGGTGGTAGGTTCCTCAACGTCTATAGGGATGAAAATGGCTAAATGCGGATCACCCTTTTTCTGGATTGTTAAAATTGTTTGCAATGAGATCATAATTAGTTCCTTTTTACTCGTACGACTTGAGGACCATTCATCCATCGTTGAGCTTGGGCCTTCTGGTGCTCACGACTTTGATAAATGTAAGTGTTGATTCTGATACAAGTGATCAAGACGGTTAAGTACAAGATCAGACAAAGTAGTCCAAATACATAAGTTTCCATGACTAACTCACTTTCTTCTTACGAGATGCTTTCCCATAAATGGCTAGGGCCATGAGCTTTTTCATCTCTGGGTCCAGTTGAAATACGTGACGTTTTCTTCCACGGGCTCCCGATCGGTTATTCTCGGCAACCCGTTTAATGATCTTAAACTCAAGCATATCCTTTAGGAGCTTACGGACATGTCCTTCTGAGATAGCTAATTCTATTTCTAATTCTTTAGCGGAAAGACCAGATTTAGTTGGAGACTTATAAAGGGCATCGACAATCTCTAGTCTGAAACCTTCTGCTGTATCCATCAATACTTTGGTGATAATACGCAACACCTCGGCGTCGACGGTCTTCTTTCCTAGGGTGACAGCAATACACATAGACATTTTAGTAAATTGTCCAACTAGGCGAGTAGCCAATTCAGGTCGAGGCCGGTAAGCCACATCCACACCATCACGGTTGACGGCGGCTCGCATAAAGGATAGGAATTGTCCGATAGCGAGGATGCGAGTAGATGCGGTGACTGTCATCTTAGGTGGTGTCATCTCGGGAAGCTGTTGCTTGTAGTGTTGTATACATCCCATAGACACACGCTTCAAGTAGGTCATACGATCGTCCTGTATACCTTCGTCATCCTCAGTTTTCTCAGGCTGCTTGAAACCGGATGTGACCAGCTCTACAGTATTCTTTAGAGAACGATCAAGGTAGGGAGTAGTGTCCTCACCTTTCAGGATTTCACAATCAAGGAACCGTTCACCAAGGAAGGTCCGGTTTAATGATCGTAATTCGTCCGTACCACATAGGAGGAAGGTTGTCCGAATATCGTCATAGACGTTTGATTGTCCTGTACGATAATGGGCCCTACTTGTACCGTCATACAAGTCCCGCAGTTCCGACATAATGCGATCCCTAGACGGTGCGTTTATTAGGGTATCCGCATCCTTAATGACAACAGTACGTCTGTTCATCTTTGGGATAAGGGAATTATCCTTCTGCTCCCGCCCGACTGAATAGCCAGAGTGGAAACCTGTCTGAACAGAGATAGGAAGCATATACTCCCCATGAGAAGACAAAGCTTCGGCAAGTGTTGTCTTACCTGAACCGGGAGGACCGATAATACGCATCCATATCTGTGCCCCACCCAAGTCAGTAGAGATGATAGTTGCAAACATAATTGTCAGCGTATCTCTTAGCTGTTGGGTAAAGTGAAGATTCTCCTCAAACTCTTTTACCAGCTTTGGAAAAGATTCACAAGGGATAAGCTCTAAGGAAGGTTGATCATCTACCTTGTTCTTTTTCTTAGTCCTGATCCGAGCTTGTTCCATCAAGGACATACCTGTTTCGTATGCCTTACTTGGCTTACAGGAGACAAGTAGGTCTCGATAATCATACCCGTCTGGACGAGCAGGGTCATGACCTGTCTTACCCCATTTCAATCTGTGAAAGGTGCGAGGGGTTTTACCCGACTCGGCACATAGTTTCTTGACCCTTGACATGCCATCCCATCCGGGTCGAATAGTATGTCCAGCAGGTGTTGTTCTAGGATGGTCATTATCATACCAGAAATACGCGTCCTTTCCATCGATATAAGTAAGCCAAGATTCTTGGAAGTTTCCAGCACCGGGGACTCCAATGACATCATGGGTAGTTTCCAAGGTATCACTTTTAGCTCGGATGAATTTTCCTCCTTTACTTTTGACACAGGAAAGGGTGTGCCGCATAGCGACCCAATCCCAGAGTCCTTCGACAATATGAATCTTGTTCTTTCCGCTAAGTTTGTCAACACCAAATGGATGGAGGGTGCAAGCGGGTGAGGACATAACTCTCCACTTCCCATCAACTCTTGAACATTTATACACATTGGACAATTTCCCTTTTACATTGTAAGCAGGGACTAACCAGCTTGAGTTTATAAAGGAAGGGACTATTCCACATTCCTTAAATGCTGAGACTGGTATTCCTCGATCTTCTGACATTTCTTTATATTCTTTTTCAGAAGCTAATCGTTTGGAGTATTCCATTAGCTTCTGGAGAAAGACAGGTATATTACCTTTCTCGTCACAAGTCTTACAGTGCCAACGTCCTGTTGATGTTTCAACATAGAAGTGACCATCCTTGTCACAGAAAGGACAGATACCACTTGCCTCTTTAGGGTCTTGGTCAATATCTACTCCATGAAAGATGAACACACGTAGTTTCTCAGGGGCTCTTTGTTTTCGTGTCGCCATTACGGCTTCTCCTATTAGGTCTATAATTAAAGTGTGTTTAGGTCCTAGGTATCTGTAGGTCTTTTAGTTCCTTATACTGAAGATGAAATTACATGATGGACATTGGAGCCGTTGTTCAGGATTCTCGTTAATGGGGTTTGGGTCTTTAGGTGGTACGTCTACAACTCCTTTACAGTTGGGACAGGTGAGGAAGTTGGGAGTTGGGGAAGTCTCGTGGGAGTGAGGTTGATGGGAGGGAGGGAAACGATTATGAGTTAAATTTTGTCCTAACTCACAAATTTTTGTGCTGACAGGTTTAGTTGCTGGTGGTTGGGAGGGGTGGGGGACATGCTTAGGAGATTCAGGAGGATTAATTTCTCTATCAATGTCTCTTAGTGCGAAAGCCTCTTTAATAGGGGCTAAAGGACTCATAGGAACCATTGCTTGAGGTTCAGGGGGGAACTCTGTATCTCCTACATGTCCCTTTTCACAAAGGGAAGGGTCTGGTTCACTGTCGAGATTGAGAGGAGGGGAAATGACTTCTGTTCCTTGGTCTGGATCGTCTTCATCAAGGCCGGGAATCCACAATCCTGTTTGTAGCACATCTCCGTGTGTTGCTACGTCTACCCATCCTTCATCTTCAACGACCAAGTCTGCATCAAGATCGGATTGACAACATGATTCTGTTACCAGATATTTATTGTCAATACTGGAAGCTACAACGTCCTGATCAGACATATCTTTCTTACCAGACTTTCCAAGGATAATAGTTCCTCCACAATCAGGACACTCAAGGGTTGCGTAATTTCCTCCTCTGGACCAAAATACGGGCATACCGTCTAGGGCCTTAGCAGTAAAAGAAGAAGAACAGTCTGTACAGAGATATGATCTTTTCTTCTGCTTGTCTTTCTTTTTCTTCTTCTTGTAAACTTGACTGTGCTGTTCCTCATCCATCTCAGGGAAGTGAACCATCTCGGCCCATTCCAAAAGTTTGTCAAGGAAGTGAATAGCTTTCTTCAAGTCGGTTCGTTGACCTTCTGAAGTCTTGTGCTTTCGTTTCCATCGACTGACGTAACGGATTACTTGAGCTTCCATATAGGGTATGTCATTCGCAAGAACAAAATCCCAGTGTTGGATAGCTGATGAATAATGGTTCCCACCCTCTTGTCGTTGGTTTGCAATGAGGGGGAGTTCATTGGTTGTGGATGGATTGTTACCATGCAGACCGTGGGGGTTGAGACGAACGTATTCAGTATTGATCCATTCATGGTAGTCTGTAGATTCAAACACTGTCTCAACTGGATGGGGTATACCTACCATTATCTCTGGTCTGGCGAGTTCTGTAAGTGCTGCTCTGAGAGCCGTGATAATCTCATATTTGTCTCCACGTTCTTCACTGACATAGAGATAAGTATGACGCAGGACATGGAGTAATTGTTCTTTCTGAGTTTTCATGTGAGATCCTTTTCTTTGGGGGAAGTTAGTAAATGACTATGTGGGACGATTATGAGTTACGGTCTCGCCAAGCCTGCTCGCGGCGGGACATCCATTGATATCCGGCGTGTGCCCAGTCTGCATCACAGACTATATCAAGACATTCACGTACTCTTGTATAGTCTCGTCGCTTGTGAGCCTCCCATGCGTAGTACATAGGAGCCGCAATGGTCTGGAGGAATGGATTCTTGAATGTGGGCCATTCGTCTGTTTCTGGTTTACGGGAGATGAAGGTTCGACATTCTTCATCAAAAGTTTTACGATGGTCAGGGTTCTTGAATAACGGAGGAGGATCAGAAGTGATAGGGGCATTAACTTTCAAGTCCTTATCTGTCCAGTCCTCAGTATCAAGGTGCTCTGTGTAGTAGTGGAGGTTGTTAGTCACTTGATGATAGCGGCCTACTTGTATCCCTAGGGAGTTGGCTATATACTCCAGTAGGAAACTGAAGTGGACAGCATTGGCTCCGAGCATACCCCATAGGAGGTCGTTACTTCGGTTACAGACTGTCATGTCAAGTGAGCCGTTTCGTATCTTAAAGTAGATATGAGTATTGCAAGGGACATCCTTACAACCGTTGTAGTACAAGACACGGTCATTATCGGAAGCAGGGTCCCACATGGATAGGACAGCTCTCCTTGTAGTGGGTTGTGCTTTGAGTAATTGGATCAAGTGGGCCAGTTGGTCCCGATCAAAATGTCTTCTCCAACGGAAGCCATAGGCTCCCCATTGGGTAAAGCCATCGTCACTAAACTCCATCATGCGTTTATTAAAATGTGACAGCCACTGAATGTTGTGGGACCCTGCAAGCATCCAGATACTTTCCATGAGGTGAAAGAAAGGGTTGGCATCTCTCTTTACATTGTGGAGGACCCGATGACGGGGGTTATCATAAGTGACTGTCACAGGTTCGTCTATCATTCGCACAGGTCCATTACGAGAACTTTCCTGTGTCCAAAGATGTTTGTTGTTAATGGTATGGGTGATGACAGAGGTAAAAGCATCATTGATATTGTCAGTCTTAAATTCCATTAGTTTTTCTCCTTGCTCTGGAAGGTGACGGTGCAGAAAGGAGTTTGCCCTTTGAGGATTTCAGGAGCAAGAAAATCGGATTCTGGTTTCATCTTCATAGGTACATCATTGGAGAATTGAATTGTGTTTCCTCCTTGAGGGTTGTCTGTCATATTCGAGGCATGGGTTCGGATGATTTCACGGATTTCGGAAAGTGTGTACGAGACTTGTTGAGTCAATTTAGCCATTGTGGTGCTCCTTGATTTCAGGTTTGGGTTTGAAAGCGTCCATTAATTCTTGATGTCTACGTTTACGTGCCTCTGAGGGAGTAGGCATCCTCATAGGGGCTGGTCCCCATTTCTCCATCTCTTGTTCCCATGTATCCAAACTGCTAGGGAGTTTTTTGTAGATGGATACAGGGGGTTGCAGTTTCATCAGACATAGGGTATTCATACTTATACGTCTTTGATAGGCTTCCTCCTTGAGAGCTTCATGTAACTCCTCTGACATACGGACGGTTATCACTTTATGGAAAGTCATGATTACTCCACGGCAAAGAAGCCTTGGACTTCTCTTACGGCTTCGGGTTTCATCTTCTTGACATGAGGGAGTGTCATGTTACCCCCCTCCACAATACGGGTGTAGGCACTCGGCAATTCGAGTTTCATTCTGTAGTGTCTGCTGATGTAGCGTTTGAAGACTTGTAAGGCTCTCGCATGAGAGGGGGCTATCACTTCAAGGGCTATCCATTCACTACTGCTATCACGTTGGACAATGGTGAATAGGTTATACTCTTTCTTTTTCATCTACTTCCCCTTTCACAGTCTTCAGTGCAAACAACAATGCTTGCTGTTTAGTACGATGAGGATTTTCTGAGAATCCAATCTCTTTGTGGTTACTAAAGACTAAGTATCCTGATGGAGGAGCAGGAAAGTAAGTCACAGACACATTAAGAAGATACTTTTGTATCTGGTCGATTAACTCTTGACATACTTGCTGTTCAGCATCCAATCGTCTTTGCATTGTTGAGTCTGGACAACCATTATAGACACGATAACCGTCAAACCTACTCATCCATTTCTCCTTTTCCAATTGTTATAGATAGCTACTGCAAAAATTATCTCTAAGGTGATGGCAGTAATGAATCCGAACATAAACCATCCGAGGTTGTACATGACTAATCCTTATTTTGTACCTTTGCTCGATGCTTGTTTAATAGACGCTTGCGTTTTTTACGTCCACGGTGGTCTGCTAACCAACGGTGGGTCCGTTGCATAATGGATTGGTTCTCTGTCTCTGTAATAAGATTTTGAGCGTATAGAAAAGCTCTAGCTCGTTCAATACGATCTTTGAGTGTTTCTTCCGGCCAAGCATCTATATGAGATGTTGGTATCTGAGTACTGGACATCAATTCTCTCCATGAGTTGTCTATATAGGTTGTATGTAGGGGGGTGGTAATTAATAGCCCTTATTATACCATACAAAGGGTTGCTTGTAAATACCCCACTAATGGGGGGCCCTTTCAAGTTTCGCATTTCTCAGGGTTGTGGACTCGTAGATAAGGATATCCTTGGCACTCTGTATGAGCTATTACAATATTCTCTAAAGCTTGAATAGCTGCTACTCGGACAGAACCGGAAACAGATATTTCTTCTTTGTTCTTATTAGATGCCAGTCCTACGAGCAGGTGAATAATATCTTGGTCGGTCATTGATTTCTCCATATATCTCGGTTACGGGTTTGGAACTCATGGTAAATACAATATAGAAAGTATACACCAAGAGCGTGGATTATTGTTTGGATAATCTCAAGCACATCAAACTCCTATGTTTGTAGTGTTGGTCTTTGTCCTTCAAATTTTCGGAGGGGAACAAGGATGAATCCAAGTCCAAGACAACAAGGACAAGGTTGGGGTTCTTCTATCTCGGGTGTAGAGACAGAAGTTAAAAATTTAGTCCCTTTACATACGGGACATAGTGTATGACCTTTGGGGATTTTGATAGTTTGCATTTTTATCTTCTCCATGAATTGAATTGTTTTTTAATCCACTCAAAAATTCTTAGTGGAATAATAATTAATACTAATGCACATCCTGTTAATCTGCTGATTGGCATTTTATCTCCAATTAAATAATTGTTTAATCTGCTTCCACAAACGGTTGAGGAGGATGAGCATGTGGAATTTGAATCTTCGGAGCTTGCGTTTACGTTGTCGGTCTTTTCTGTTCATCGTTATCCTCGCTTTCTAAACACACAGCACAGACATACGTACCGTCTGGCTCGTCCTCTGGCTCGTCGTCTGGATTGAAACACCACTCGATGCACTCATAACAGGTGTGTTGGCCGCAACCCTCGCACGTTCGGTCATCGTCAATGTTCCACGGCTCGCCGCAACAGTGGCAGGTGTAGTTAGCCATCGTTATCCTCGTTTTCTTTGCTGAGTTTAGCGATTTCGTCAAGCGTCCGACAGTGCTCGCTTGTCGAGCCAGCAGTTAAGTGTCGGCGGCAAGCGTCTTTCAGCCGCTCGTGGTCTTCCAGTGCCTGATACACTTCAGTGTACGCCCTGTCGTTGTACGGATTGTCCGCAAGGGCTTTTAATGATTCAATCGTGTTCATCGTAAATAGCCTCCGGGGTAAGTACGTTTCATGTGACCCTCTCCAAACTTGGCCCGTTCGTACTTGTCAAACTCACAGAGGGAATGTTCAATCTCTCGCATCTCAAACCCAGGCATGATCCCTTCTTCAACTTGATCTGCAAAATGTTCTTGAGTAATGTCGAGAAGATTCTCCATAATATCTTTCCAGTTTTTCGGCATAGGTTTCTTTGGAGGGAAACCTAGGACACGGTTGATGCCCCGCTTGCCTCCGGGGCCGAGGTTGCACCATGTAAGGATGTCGGGGGCTTGATCGAGTAAGTATGTCCAACGGAGATCACTAACAATCTCGTAAGCCATAAAGCCCCCCAAGTATGGATAGTTACAAAGGACTTTCCAAGCCCGTTCGAGACTACAAGGTTCCCCCGTCTGTGGATCAGGTTCAGTCAACAGTTCAAGGAGAAACTCTTGATCGTCCCACAAGTTTTGGACAGCAAGGGCCACGCCTTCAATCTTTGACATCCCTATGTAAGCTTTTATAATGTAAGCCCCTGTAAAGATTTTCGTAGTTTTATTAGACGAAGCCATTACCCGTCCGGGAGCTTTACGAGGGGGAGTCTCTGCTGCCCTTGCTTGCAGGAGCTTTACTACTGCTTCAAGGTCCCAATTGACAATGTAGTTTTTCTTATGCTTCATCCATTTTGCTCGGGACAGATGAGGCATAGGCAGTTCTTGATCTGAACCTTCTCGGTGTGGATCGTCTCCTGCAAGGAGGATACCTGTTGGAATCCAATTGAACCATTTGAAAATTAGAGTTGCTAGTAGCACCTCTGGTTTGTCTCGAAGGGGATCACGGAGGTTTTGACGAAACCATACTGTCACTTTGTCATTCTCTCGAAAGGGGTTGGTGAAGAAGAAATTACGGAGGACATTATCTTTTGTCCATGGACGTTTCTCTCCTTCTTCCCTTTTCAAGTGGATAGTATGACGTTCTTCAATCCAGTACAAGAAGCGTTTGAGGGCTTTACGGTCAAATTCAATTTTCATGTTGGGTCCTTTTCGGGTGTGGGTCTGTTTATTGTTTGATAAGCTCGGCTTACCAGAATGTCAATATCTGAAATCATGTTACAAACGTCTGTTAAATTGGGTTTTTCTTTTGTGAGAGCTTCCATGTATTCTCTGAGTATCCACCAATGGTCACACACATTCCAATCATAGATTTTAGTGCTGACGAATCCTGTGCGAGTACAATGGTATTCAAAATTGACGTAGCTCAATTGGCTATCTCGTATGGACACTTTCAAAATGTGTTCAAGGGATGGGTCTGAACCTTGTTCGGGGTCAGGACAACTATAGGTTAAGGTGAGGGAAATCATGTTTGCCATTCCTCTGGTATAACAAGATGAGGTTGATCTTGTTGGGGTCCTGTTGGGGTGGCACGAATCATGAGCACATGAACTATAAATAATCCATGATCTTCAACTAATCCTGGAAGAGATTGAGTATTTAATTTTTCTCGGATACTTCGCATAACTTCAAAGTGGGGAGTGCCATCTGGACAGGAGGTTTGTCCTTGTCCGTACCACTTCCCAGATTGTCGGTAGTATTCAAGTTTTATTCGGATCATTATATTTCCTCTCGTTTGTATTGGGCCTTAACTTCTTCGAGGGTTGGAAGCTTGAGTCCTCTAGCTGAGAATTGTATACTGAGAGCATTTTTCTCACATTGACATTTGTGCTCAAAGTTTTGTTCTTCATCTTCCAAGTGGGTTATCATCCTGTCTAAAATCCCAGAGACTAAACAAGAGACACCCGGACGAAGTTCGACATACGTTTGTCCATACTGCTCTTTAATCTTCTGAAGATGGGTGATCATCTTTTTTCCAGTTTTCATTATTTTATCTCCTCATAGTATATATCACGTGCATCATATCGGTCGTCAGCCTCGCAAGGTACAGACGTACAAAGGGAAGTGGGGGTTTCAAAAGCACAGACTCCACAAAATTTATTAGGATTAACATCCTCATATATGCAATGGTGTGCTTTGATCTTCTGGCCTGTGGAAAGGATACACGTACTCCCAATGGGGAGTTGATATAGGGTTTCTATATCTGAGGGGGATAGGGCTGTCATCATTGGTCCTTTCTTCGTCTATGGATAGGTTTAGTTTGGACTTTAGGTTTGTGATGCTTACACGTATGAGTTATCTCAAAGATGGGGGGTGGTATCCGTTGTTCATATTTACAAAAGACTAATTGTCGCTCCAAAAATGTACGTTGACTGTATTCGCAAGTCGCACATATTTTTCTTGGCATACTCAGTTCCTTATAGGAATATCTTTACCGGCGAGACGGTTTGCACATCTGGCGAGATATATACGTTGGGTTTGGATAAATTCGATTCCGCACTTGCGACAGTAGACTTGATAGGTTTGGAATTGTCCGGCTCCATGCTTGGCGACAAGACGAATTAAACTTGGCACGCATCCGCACTTTTCGCATTTCTTTGTCTTGTTTGTTTTTATAGGGTCCACTTCCAAACGAGAAGGGAGAGGGAGTATGTTAGGTTTCTTTCTGGGCATCGGGAGTCCTTTCTTAAAGGGGTTCACAATCTTTCCAATGAGCGTTGAGTGAATCTTTTTCTGGAAGGGGGTTGGGATTCTTTTCACGTTTGGGAGGGTTGTGCCACTTTTCCCATCGGTCATCAAATGCTGGCCACGGCTCTGACAAGGGTATAGGTCCTGGGAGGGGAGGATACTGAATGGTTGTGTGAGATGCAGGGAGTGGTTGGTGTAAGTTTGATAGTTGACTTTGTTGATGGAGTCTTTGCATTTCTTCTGCTACAGAGGGGGAAGAAGAAATCAAGATTTCATTACTTTCAATTTGGATAGAAATTTCTCTGGAAGTCTCCATCTGCGAAATGTGGGTTTGAAGTCGGCTTGCCAATTCGAGGAGACAATATAATTCTGTGTCTTCTTTTGAAAGGGGACGGGGCATAACTATTTCCTTGCTTTTATTAGGGGTGAAATATATTATATATATCTATATATTCTTCTTCCAAAGGAGCTAAGAATACCTAAATTTTTCTATGCTTTTATTACCGTGTAAATAATAGTATGAATAGACAAGGTTATAGGCTAACTTCATCTGCCCATGATTTATCCCATCTATCAATACTTGCTGGAGTAGGAACACCAAGATCATCTCCACTCAGTTCCATCAGTTTTTTAATCTTTTTAATATGTCGTGTGTTTGTTTTCTTCTTAGGGAAGTCAAAACATATTTCATCATGGATTGTCATGTTCATATAATAGTCTGGTCCTAATATTTTAAGGTACTTATGGACTCGGATTAAAGCTAAGGTCATAGCCCACCCTGCTGAACCTTGGACAAAGTAGTTAGCCGCTTTATGAGGTTCTCGTTTAGGGATGATTAACCTGTACCCTCCGAGAGTTGTTACGTATCCTTGCTCTCGTCCTTCTTCATATTTCTCCTTAATGAATCCATCGATCTTAGGAAGTTTCTTACGGATAAGGTCATAGGCTCCATCAACTCGATAAGTAGCGTTAGCTTTCTTCTGTGAGGCTCCGTAGATCAAAGCAAAGTTACCATTCTTAATCCACCGATAAGTTTCAGTCTTCTTAAATTTATCAGGACCAAGCTTCGCAAATTTCTTTGGATGAAGTACCTCAGCAATAACAAGGTGCATAGATAAGCCAGCTTCAAAGGCTTTAATTAATTCCTTGTCCCCGCACTCGTATCCGAAAATACGAAACTCGATGTTGTCATAGTCGATAGAATAGTATTCCCGGTGCGGGAGAGGGACAAAGATTTTGCGGAGATTAAAAGTTTCCTGCTTGCTAATATTTTGAGTATTAGGATCAGTAGAAGAAAATCGTGTGGTGGCGGTCCCAGTAATATTGAAATTGGAATGGAGGATTAGCCACGGCAGAGACTTAGCTTCTCTGGTCGCCCATGAAAGTTTTGGAGTTTCTTTATGGACTTGTTTACCGATAGGGAATCCACAAGCCTTGTAAGAGGTTAGATACTCTACAGCTTTAGTATACTTCCGAGATTCCATGAGGTTACGAAGGAAGGTCGCCTTTTTGCTACGAGGGGAGACTTGGAGTTCAAGTTGACGTAAGGTATCGGCGTCTGTGCTCCAAGCTCCTGTAGGAGTTGTCTTAACAGGCTTGAAGTTAAAGTGACCATACAAGATACCTTGCAGTTGCTTAGGACTATTTAAGTTATCAAATTTCTGGTCTGCTAATCGTAGACAAGTTATTTTTGCTCTAGCAGCTTCTCGTCCATAATATATAACTGCTTCGTCTAGCTTTTTCTTATGGACGGGTACTCCCCGTTGCTGCATCCTATATGTAATCTCCAATAAGGACCGACGAACATCATAGTTGTCCCATAGTCCTTGATCGAGGATTTCTTCCTTAAAGACATAGTACAAGCCCATTGTCCGTTCTGCATCTATAGTAGCGTACTTACAGGCTACTGACCACCACGGATGATCTTTAGGATAATTCTCTGCTTTAGCCACAGCTCTAGGAAGCCACATATCCATCTGCCATCCTGTGTTCTTGCCATTTAGTTTGTTGACAGCTGGAAAGTGAGGATCATTAGCAGCGGCAATTCTCCATCCATGTTTTCGTCCGTAACGGCGGGCATCATTGACAGCTTTTTGTAAATCCTTTTGATCTTCTACAGACACATCGAGTAGACGTTCTGCTAAAGGTTTCAATCCATGCTGACCAGCAGAGTAACTAACATGGGACATAATGATTGTGTCGTCCACATTCTTCCAGTAGTTAGAATCTGCTTTTATTACATTGATTGCTTCCAATACGAGTGTGTCAAACTTAGCGTTATGGTATATGATCTTTTTCTTTTGGAGGAAGGTAGTAAGTTGTCGTCGTTCCCTAGACGGTACGCGGGGCACGCGGGTCATGGGATCAACGTCCCATTCCCATACTCGTAGGGCTCCTTTTTCGTCGCAGGAAGAAACAATAAAAGGGAGACAACCATGACGAATATCCAGTCCGGTGGTTTCTGTGTCTACAGCAACTTTCATCTTCGTCTCCTTCGATATGTTCGTTTGGGTTTGCCTAGATCAAACCGATGCTCTGAGGCTGTTTTAACTGCTCGCTCAATTCCTCTAGGATTCTTAAACCAATAATAAAGGGACATGTCTTTAGTTGTGCAAGGTCCTGTGAGTGGGAGAATACAGGGTACGGCTCCTTTATAAAATGATCCGTATCCAACACAAAAGTCTTCTGTTAAGCTGTGTACAAACTCCCAGATATTTTTAAGATACTCTTTGGTTGGTTTAATCGGTTTTACTTCTATCCAAAACTTTGGACCTGTAGCAGGAGTAACGTAAAAATCAGGAGTATAGGTCCAGCCATTCGGTAATGAAAATTGATAAGGTTCATATTGCCATGCAGCGACTCCAGGACAGTGATCTAGGAAGATTGCCCACCGAGCCTCTAATCGAGACTTGAAATGAATATCTCTGTAAATTGTTGGTTTAGCTGTTATGTCTTTTGCCATGAGAATCTCCATATAGGTCTCACGAATGAAAAGGGGAGAAGGAGTAGCGGCGAGTCTCCTTCTCCCCCGTGCGGGTGGAGAAATGTCATCTCACACCAAAACTTAAAAGGAGGAAGTGACGTTATTCAGCGTCTTCCAATTCTGTCCAAGGGACGTTATCAAAAGTTTTACCGTCTGAACTACGTTCAACGGAAACAGTCTCTTTTGCTTTGGAGACTTTAGTCACTTCGCAGTCTGTGGCTTTTCGGGCTTTTGGAGCTTTGTACTTGTAGTACTCTCCTTTTTCTGGGGCCCAATCTTCCTCAGTTTCTTCCTCCTCATCTTCTTCATCTTCTACCTCTTCATCAATTGTTTCTTCACTTTCATCGTCGTCGGTGTCTTCATCTTCCACCAAGGAATCTTCGTCTTCATCTTCTTCTTCCCCTTCCTCATCCGCCTCTTCATCCTCATAATCCTCCTCTTCATCTTCGTCGTCGTCTTCTGGCTCATCTTCCGTTTCTTCATCCTCCTCTTCTTCGTCTTCGTCGAAAGGAGCTTCCTCGTCTTCATCTTCTTCCGTTTCTTCGATGTCCTCATCATCGTCCTCCCAATCTTCAGCAAGACCTTGGATCATAACCATTGCACTACGGTCGGCATCAGGTTTCCACGTATTGAAGAAGTAGTGTGGATGTTCTTCGACGAGTTCTTCCAAGATGATGGGCAGGTCATCGATTTCTGCTTCATCAGTTTCTCCACCAAGGAGTTTGATGTCTGAAACCAATTTCTCCAGACGTTCTTCAACAGACTTGGCATACTGGCCTGTTGTCTCTTTGATGAAATGGAGACTTGTTGCCTTCATCCCTTTGTATTCTTCGGGCTCTTTTACGACACCTGTGATCGCAAAATAAGGATTCTGATTTTTGTCCAATGCCAGTTTGTAGCTGTCCAAACGGGCCACAGCCTTAACAAGACCGTCAGGCAATTGTTGACCAGCGGCGGCTGCTTCAGTCTTACGAGCACGAGCAAAAGCTCCTTTGGATTTCTTTTTCAGGACTGCCAAGGTTTTGGATTGTTCTTTCGTAGCCATCTATTAATTCTCCTAAAAGGTGTTGTGTCAGATTGACACGGTACAATAATTGTTGTAGTTATTTACTCAGTTTTTTGAACGCTTTCTCTATAGCGTTATAGGCTTCCTCACCATCTGTGCCAGCAGCAATCAATGGAGGTAGTCCATATTGATTCTTTGCTTCGTATGCAGCACTCCATTGAGTATACAAGAATCGTTCTTCGGTCTCTAGTTCAGCTTTTGCTCGGATTCCTTTCTCGTTGATTTCAACATGATAGTTATAGAATAAAATACATTTGACCCATCGTTTGATCATTTGCCATGTGTTCTTATCCATAAAGGGCATATACTGTTCGTAGTCTGCTCCTTCTGGATTTTTATAAGGCTTGACAATAGAGTGGGCTGTGAGAATTACATTGATCCCTTGTAATCGGACAGCTTCTAAGGCATTGATAAAATCGGGCCAGTCTGTTTTTGAAGCATTGACTGGACCTTGCATATAGGAATAGAATCCTTTTGAAGACCAATCACCATCAAAGTGCTCTTGACAATGGTATTGAAAACAAAGGTATTCAATGCCTGTCATGGATTCTACAATTAGAGAATCAATATCAAATTCTCCACCAGCTACACGGGCAAGAAGATTCATGAGAGATTGCCATGAGTCTGCTTCTTCTCGCATAACTGGAGGTTTACATTGTCCATACTCGGAAAGAGTAATGATACCGTCTTCCTGTGGATCATGTATGAATCCAGCATTAGGGAAATAGGAAGCCAGTGAAGACTTACCTACTCCAGGAGGACCATAAAGGAACATACAAAGAGGACTTTTACCAAGGTATCCTTGTCCTCTGTGTCTTTTTGAAGTGGTGCGTTTATTAGCAGGTGTTTTCTTTTTCGAGGCTCCTGTTGGACTCCTTCGTTTTTTCTTAGCCGGTCGTTGACGTACAGCAGGCATAATAGGTCCTTTCTTAAAGGGTTTGTTCAATCTGGACAGTTCCGGGACTAATGATAAATTCAATCCCTTCTTTCGCAAGGAGTAATTGGAGTTCGATAGTCTCTTTCATTGTCAGATTTATTAATCGATCTGATAAGACTTGAGGGGTAAGTCGGTCTTCAACAATAGGTAGTTCTCCCCAACCGGATTCACCGGGAGGAGGAGGCAAGACATAAATTTTCGTATGCTTGTCTACATTTGGGGGACCATCACCTCTGGGCATGAGTGCTCTCCTTCTATAGTTCTGGATAAAGGGTTTTGATCTTCTTGAGTTTAATTGTTCGTCCTGTAGTAAGGTAGTCAAAGTAATCTCCTCGAAAACCTCCGGCTAAGGAATCATAAACTCCCCACGGGGCTCTCCAATGAAGCCAATTAGATTCACATCCTCGCTTGGAAGGGTCCCATGGATCAAAAGGATCACATTCAATCCATTCCCACCAATCCAAAAGTTGCTCAAGGATAGGGTAGAGACAATTACGATTAAAGGTCTCCATATCCTTTTGTCGTATATTAACTTTCCATCGCATAAAATAATGTTCTGGTTTATCGTGGATCACAGTTTGTAGTCGTTGATAAAATTGTTTATCCGTTTCAGTCTTTCTTTGGCGGATGGAATAAATATCTGCTAGCGGGCGGCGGACGACATTATAGAGGGTTCCTTTAGGAGTAAAGGTCCCAGCTATACCGGGGAAATTGATTCCATGATGATGGGATACACATCCGCACTCTCTTAGAGCGTTTTGGTATATCATTGCTTGGAGGTTTCCAAACAGGGTATGTCCTATCCCTTCTTCATCTATTCGTCCTTTTGTTTTGTTCTCTTGTAACCATATCGATTGTTTAGTTTTGAAAACACAATCGAATTTTCCTCGGAGGTTTACGTATCTACCACTAGGCAGATGGAAGGGAACCTTAAAGGAGACTTCTTCCAAGATGGGTTCTCGGTGGATTTCATCTCCATGATGTTTCCAATAGTCTATATATTCCGGAAAAGTCACTTGACAGATTTGAAGCATCTTGTTTATTTCAACTTCACTCTCTGAATACTCTGCTCGTAACTTATCTCGGTATTTTCGTATTGATCTGTTCCAGTCTTTTCCGGCGGCAAAGGCTTCCTCTGCTTCATGCCACATAGAGCCGAATTCTAAAGGAGTACGAAATCCTTCATCTTCGACTAAACCTTCGATCACTTTAATTCGGAATCGTTCTCTACAGTTTATAAACTTAGAGAGGAGTGAAAAGGTAATACCATCCTCTATGGGTCCTTTCCACAAGGGAGTGGTAGAAGATGTATTCATGTAGGGTCCTTTTGAGTGGGGAAAGCTCGGACAGTGATTGCTTCTACTTTGTCTTTTGTACGCACACTTGCAATAGATAATCGAATGTTACGTCGTCTACCTAATTTACGTAAGTGCTCTTTGAAACTTTCAGTGGTGATAGTATAGTCCTCTCCTTGGATTAAGTACCACGTATCTCCATCAAACCAGCTAGCAATATCATATTTTGTTTCTGGTCCGGGAGTTGCGGTAGTCAGGTTGTCATCTTCTGTGACTTTACGTGCCATAATGTTTCTCCAAAAAATGTGTGGGACCCTCTCTTACGAGAGTGAAATCGTCCCACACGTAATTATCTTCAACAAACAGATCAGATCATAATTCGGACCTTTCGAAAGTCAGACCAGAAATTAAATCGTTCATGTCATGGGGCTACTACAGACAACAAGCCTGTAGATAGTTATCCTAAATAAGCAATGGATAACTACAACTTTGTTCTCATCAATTTCTCCTTCTCTGGCTATTCAGATCATTTCATGGGACACCTACCTTTCCATAACATCTACTTAAAGGGTATAAATGGGGGCCACAATGGGCCCAAAGCAATAGGCCCTATTGTACCATACGGGGCAACCTATTGCAAGGGGGGTATATAAAATATATTTTTAAGGGCTTTATACAGTATTATATAAGTATATTACTTAAAAGGGCCTATTGGGGCTTGCAATTATACTGTATATACTATATACTATTCCTTGCGTTTATTATTTCAGTTTCCCTTATACAGTCTAACAGACTAAAGGAGTGCCATTATGGCGAAGCAAGTACGAGACCGGAAAGCTCAGAGAGCAAGTACAAAGGACAAAGTCACAGCATTGGCCCCCAAGCCCAAGAGGAGAAAGGTTGTTTACAAGGATATTGTAATTTCAGACGGTGATCACAAGATTACCGTTGATGTTGCCAAGGATATTCTTGGTTGGAGAATTGTTGTTGATGACGATGAAATTCATATCTTGAAAGATTTGGAAGGTAATCGTATTGCATTGGACAACAATGTTATGAATCGCCCTTATCGTCCAACTTTGTGTAAGCGTTGGATGAGTGAAATCTTGAGAAAGAAATGGCGACTTAATGGTGAGACAATTATCATCGATCGAACTGGACAACTTCAGTCAGGTCAGCATACCCTTGTTGCTCTTGTGATGGCTGAACAATTGCGTAAGTTAGAGCCCGATACATGGAAGTCATGGAAAGGTTCTTGCTTTATTGAGAAACTGATTGTGCAAGGTATCTCTGACGCAAATGATGTAGTAGATACAATCGATCTCGGCCAACGACGTTCTTTGGGGGATGTTATTGCTCGTAACCAGACATTTATTACGTATGGTACGAGAGTGCAAAAACGATTGTCCAATGATCTGGCTATCGCCACGCGGCTGGTCTGGGAACGCCAAGGAGGAAAAGAAAGGGCGTTCGCAAAAGATTTCCCCCATTCTGAGGCTTTGGACTTTATTGCCGATCATCCTAAACTGTTGGAAAGTGTAAAGCTTATCCATGAGGAAGATGGTGAACGTCAAGTCAGTAAAAAGATTGCCCGTGGGTTCGCAGCAGGACTACATTATCTGATGTGTGTTGCGACTACGGACATGGATGAGTATGTTGATAAGGGTCCTGCTTCTTTGAATTTTGAACTGGAGGATAAGGCTGGAGATTTCTGGACCTTGTTTGCTTCTGGCGACCAATTGAAAAAGACAGACCCAATCAATGTTCTTGTCAGTAATATGATGATGATCAATACGGCTGGTTTTGTTGGACGTCAGAAAATCCTTGGTACAGTCATCAAAGCTTTCAACTTGTGGGTTGATGGTAAGACGGCTAAAGATTATGATGTCATCAAGGTTGCTACTCGGATCGATGAAGATGAAGTAGAACACTTGATGGAAAGTCCTCGAATTGGAGGCATCGATGTTGAACTGGATGGTAGTGGTGGCAATACTGTAGACGGTGAATACGTTGCTGACAATTCCATGCGAGGAAAACGAAAAGGTAAGACTTGGAAAGCTGGTGACACTTGCTGGGTCCAAGAATCTGGTGATGACCATTGGTTTGGTACAATCGCTGATGAAGAGTTTGTTGATACGGATTTTGGAGAGACCATGTGTATGGTGATCGCCATTGAAGACGATGAACCTTATGAGGCGGATGTTGCTAAACTGTTTGTTTCATTCCCGGCGAATACTGATGATGAAGAACGTGTAGAGTATGAAGCTGATGAATAAGCTTTGAGCTTAATTAATAGCCTCCATCCTGTTGATCTTATTAATGGGATGGGGGTTTTTTAATGTAATAACATTTACCCTATAAATGGGGGGTATGCTTACAAGGCCCCTGTATAGCCCTATATGGGCCCTTTGTAGGGTAGGGCATAAATACAGGGGGAAAGCTTACAAGGCCCATACGGGGCAATACGGGGGCCCTAGGCCCTATATAAAAAAGTATGCTTTTATTATATATATACTGTATAAAGGGCTTGTATAATGCCAATATATACAGTATTATAAAAGGGCAAGTTAAGGGGGCTTAATAACACAGCACTTTAGACAAGGAGAAAAAGATGTTCAACGCCGAAGAAAGAGAATTGTTGTCCAGTTTGAAGATGACCATGCTCCGCTTTGCTGAGGACGAGGGGGATCAAGCAGCTTTGGATCAGATTTGTAAATGGAAATGTGAGTTGGAATGTTTGATAGAGGCTTCAACGGTTGCAGAAGGACAACGGATGTTTGTACCCGCTTTACTCTATCTTGAGGAAGTAATGGATGTGGTGATCCTTAATTCCCCTGATCCAAAAATTTGTGCTTACATGGCTAGCAGGGACAGTACAGAAGAGATTGCTGATGAAGCTGCTCGACTTGGATGTCTGCATGAACGAAATATGGTTCGGTTAGAAAAAGAGATGGTTGCACGAAAGGAGAGAAAATAATGTTGACCAAATACACTATTGCTGGACTCTGTGGTATCGCATGGTACAATTGTCCAGTGCCAGAATGTCAAATCGTCTTTGGCATCTGCATCGCCCTTATGGGTCTCAGTTTAATATTTCAGAAATAGGAGAAAGATGATGAACTTGCTATGTGCTCAAAATTTATGTAAAGGACAGACGTTGTATCACAAGGATCGTCGAAATGCGGATGGAACAGCTCAGAGGTGGAAAGTCACTTCTGTTAAAACTTGGAAGACTCGACCAGACTGTGTTCGAGTCAAACTGCAAAATGGTTTGCGTAACTTTGGGACAATCGATGAAACACAATTGGACATATTACTCGTAACAGACCCTACTAAATAAAACTCACTTGAAAGGATTCTACAATGTTATTATGGCCCGGTCAGATTGTTGTTGTTAATCAAGACCAAACAGTTGGACAATTCGACAGTTACCATGATCTTTGCAGACTATGGCAACGGTTTGAACTTCACGGAGTTGAAATTCCAGACTGGTTAGAAGAAGCAGATGACGCCAGCGTTATCAATGGTCAGGAAGTTCGTATTCTTGATATTGATCATCGCAGTCATCAATTGAAAGTAGAATTCATGGATGCTCCCGGAGCATGGTTTGAATTAGGGGTACATGAAGTAGACAATATACAGCCAGAGGAATGTATAGACGTCGATAAGCTTGATGCAATTATGAATCCTCCATATCCTATTAAGTCAGTTTCCTAATTCGTGCATAGCACATCACTATTTAACCCTCACACTCAAAGGAGAGAGTTAAGATGAAAAAGTCAGAAATTAAAATCGGTAGCGTCTATTCATGTAAAGTATCTGGTAATCGTACTGAGGTCAAAATTGACCGAGAACATCCTAACACTGGATGGGACGGCACAAACCTCAGAACGGGTCGAGCAGTCCGAATTAAAACGGCTGCCAGACTTATTCGTGAAGTCAAGATTACAAACATGGAAGGGACAGAAGTTGTTGAGATTCAACGAGCAGCAATTAAAGAGGAAAAGCAGAAAGGGGAAAAGCCTTTACTCAGTCAGATGATTAAAAAGGAAACTCCGAAGGTTGGAAAACAAACAGAAAATCATCCTCACATGATTATCAAAGCACGAGCAGGGACAGGTAAGACGACAACCCTTGTAGAGGGACTGAAAGTCTTGAAGGGAGGAGAACAAGATGTCGCTATTACTCCTTCTACTCAACAGGCTCGTATCTGGCACGCCCTGACTGTTGACAGTACGTACAAGCCTATGTCTATTCATTTCTGTGCTTTTAATAAATCCATTGCTACAGAACTCCAAGAGAGAGTTCCTGTTGGATGTAATGCTTCCACAATGCACAGTCTGGGTTTCACAGCTCTGAAACAGGCAACTGGAAGAAAGAAAAGAGTAACAACCTACAAGACACAAAACTTGATTGAAAAGATTGTAGGTCGAGACATAAAGGAAATCCGAAAAGAAAACTTTGCTTTAATTATGGCAGTCCAGCAGTTAGTCAGTCTGTGCAAGATGAACCTTGTTGGTTATGATGGATACCAGCAAGGTGAAACTTTGGAGATTGAACCGGAGCAGCTAGAGCAGATCGCCAACCATTACGGAATTGAAATGGGAGGGGACATAGAAAAGATATTCGCTCTAGTACCAAAAGTCCTACAAGCTTCTTTGGAGGAAGTAATGGAAGTAGATTACGATGATATGATCTGGCTTCCTGTTATTCTTGATCTTCCTGTATATCAAAATGATCTGTTGTTGGTAGACGAAGCTCAAGACCTTAACAGATGTCAACAAGTCTTAGCCATGAAGGCGGGGCGGCGGTTGATCCTGTGCGGTGATCCACAACAGGCCATCTACGGTTTCGCTGGTGCGGATACTGAAAGTATGAATCGTATGCAAAAGGAATTGGAAGACTCGGAGAGGGGTTGTGAAGTTTTTGACTTGACAGTTACTCGCCGATGTGGGAAGAAGATCGTTGAAGAAGTGACTTCAATTGTTCCAGACTTTGAAGCTCATGAGAGTGCTCCCGAAGGAGAGATATTGAATGTCAGTGTTGACACCCTTCATCCTCAAGATGGTAAAGTTGAACAGGGGAAACAATGTGAGCCTATGGATGGAGACATGATATTGTGTCGTGTCAATGCTCCTCTAGTTTCTCAATGCTTCAAGTTTCTCCGTAAAGGTAAGAAGGCTAATATCCAAGGACGTGACATTGGACAAGGACTCATTCGCCTGTTGAAGAAGTTCGATGCTGTTAATGTTACTGATCTTGTTGGAAAGATTGATGACTGGTATCACTTGGAATCTGAAAAGGAAAGTAAGAAGAAAAATTCGAGTGAAGCTAAGTTGATCAACTTGCAAGACAAAAGAGATTGTCTTAATGCTTTCTGCGAAAATGAATGTAACATCGATGATATTATTAGAAGGATTGAAACTATCTTCTCTGACAAAGGGAATGATGGAATCTTGCTCAGCAGTATTCATCGGGCTAAAGGATTAGAGGCTACTACAGTATTTATCCTCTTGATAAAAGGAGCTACTATGCCGCATCCAATGGCAAGCACTGAGTGGCAAGTAGAGCAAGAACATAATCTGATATATGTTGCTAAGACACGAGCCATGCAAAAGCTCGTTTATGTGACAGACTAATATGGACCAAATGTTGCCGACCCTCTTCACTGGAGATAGCACAGTGGAGGGGGTTTTTTCATGGGCCCATAAATGGCCCCTTTATGGGGGGGTGCTTTTATTACCCTTTTCAGGGGCCTACAATGGGGCTTGTAGGGCCCTATTTTTTCAAGGGCCTATAGGGGCTTAAATAATGGGGGGCTTTCTAGGGCCCCATATGGGCCCCTTGTAGGGCCTATTTACATGGGGGGCCTTTTCAGGGGCCT
>PJEL010001544.1_pt1 | contig 22907 bp, 20 predicted proteins | sample 1853271 | NCBI WGS metagenome assembly PJEL01 (sample SAMN08108733, study PRJNA415343) | Invertebrate metagenome, whole genome shotgun sequencing project. | host: Globobulimina | place: Sweden: Gullmar Fjord | collected 2015-08
ACAAGTAAAGAAGGAAAAGGCACAACAGTTACTATTATCTTACCTTAACTCGTTATTAATTATTTTCTAATGAATACAAACGGGTCATTTACTGAAACGCCTCAATAAATGGCCCGTGTATCTTAGCAATAATATGTTTGTCCTACTGAATACAATGACATGGTTCGTTTTAGTGCTAGCCAAAGACTAATGGTACTGTTCAGTGTTATTCAAATACAGCTGATTTGGCGATTTTAAACTTTCTAATCTCTTAAAACTGTGAAATATTAAGTAATAATTAATCAAAATTATGGAACAGACATTATTGAGATGTCGTCATAATACGCGGTTACGTGAAAAGGGTAATATCGAAACGTTTAGAGGTATAACGGTTGAAGGTAAAACCACAAACTTTTATTATGAGGGTGTTAAAGCTTCTGTGATATTAACGAGAGAAAAACATCGTTAATACAATGGCTATGTTAAGCTTTCAAGATAAACTTCACGTAAAAACACGCCCTGAGATGGATAGCAAGCACTAAAACTGCCTTTCCAGCAACGTATTGTAACCAACAATTTTTTGCCCTTATTAGGGCCTTTCATTTCTTCTGGATACCTATTATGAATTTGGATAAATCGACAAAACGTATAGCAAAAAGAGTTAAAAAAGGATTTCAAGGTTATCCTCAAATTTCGATCGCCTATTTTGGCGAATCAACCAGTTGCGCCACCGAAGTCGTTGTTGGCTTTACTACAGAGGAAGGAGCCGCCACCCAAGAACAAAAATTTTCCAGTCAAGGTGATGCTAGACAAGATGAAACTATCCAAACAACATTACTAAAAGTGATCGAACGGGCAGACGCAAAAACAGTCTTAGAGGTTGCAGGTGTTTCAATTATCAAATAACCCTAGCAAACAATAAATATAACAGTACTTTAAACGGAAAATGTAGTTCCCTCATTCTAGCAGAAACCCAATATGACTTGGTATAAACCAGTCTTATCAACTCGGTCCATTATTTGTTGGGATGCTGGGACTCATTCAATGTTTAGCAAGGCCTGTAATACGAAAATCAGTGATTAATTATACAGAATCCCCATACGATCAAATGACTACGCTTTATTTACCCAGAATTTTAACTTGCTAAGCACACTATTTGGTTCTATCGGTTTAGTTAGATAATCGTCCATTCCCGCATCAATACATTTTTGTTTATCGCCTTGCATAGCGTTTGCTGTCATAGCGACAATTGCGATTGCCGAGTTTTCGATTCCTGCGTCACCCGCTCTTATTCTTCTGGTCGCTTCATATCCATCCATTTCTGGCATTTGGCAATCCATAATGACAAGGGTATAAGCTTGGTTAGCTTTCGCTTCTTGCAAACATTTGAGGGCTTCTAGACCGTTTGCTGCTACATCAGCCGTTAAGCCAATATTTTTTAATACACTCAACGCGACCATTTGGTTTATTCGGTTATCTTCAACAAGCAAGACACGAGTATCCACTGGCCAGCTATCTTTGATGTGAGTAATATCAGTGTCACCTGTGATCTGTTGACTAGAATTGTCGTCACGTGCAATCGCTTCAACGCCAGTGCTAGCAATCTCCAAAGCGTTCAATAAATCACCTGTTCTCGTAGGCTTAGGAAAATAACTACTAATTCCTAATTCGGCATAATGTTTACTATCAACCTGAGTTTCCATTGCTGTCATCAGCACTAATTTCATTGAATTATAATTTTCATTAGATCTAATATTTCTAACTAATGTTTCGCCATTCATCGTTGGCATTTCCATATCGATAAATGCTAAATCAAATAACGCAGAGTTCAACGAAGAAAAACATGCTTTACAAAGAGCTAGAGCTTCCTCTCCATCCTTGGCGACGGTGACGGTAACCCCCCAAACCTCTAACTGCCTGCACAACGCTTCGCGATTAGCTTTATTGTCATCAACAATTAATACATTTAACGCCGAATGCTCCTCTGGTGGGACAACCGTCGTTGCTGATTCGCTTTTTTGTACTAAACAGGTGATTTCAAAACAACTTCCGGCGCCTAATTCGCTTGATACGGTTACATCGCCCTTAAGTAGCTGACATAATTTTTTGGTTATGCTCAAGCCTAAACCTGTCCCGCCATACTTTCTTGTAGTCGAGGCGTCAACTTGGCTAAATGCACCAAAGAGTAAGGGGATTTTTTCTTTTGCAATACCGATACCGGTATCTTGAACTTTGCACCTAAATATAAGTTCATTGTCATTTTCTGCGGATTCAAGCTTAGCTATAACAGCAATTTCACCTTGTTCAGTAAACTTAATCGCATTACTTACAATATTGGTCAGTATTTGTTGTATTCGGTTTGGATCAGATTTGATAGAGGACAAGTGAACATCAGTTAAATCTATGATGATTTCGACATTTTTTCTTTGTGCGGCAAGCGCAATTGATTCTGCCAAATTTTCCAATAAATTACGCAAATCAAAATTAATGTACTCTAGTTCTAACCGGTCTGCTTCTATTTTAGAAAAATCGAGAATATCATTAATAACGGTTAACAAAGAGTTGGCACTCGAGCTTGCTACACTTACTCTACGAGCTTGTTCTTTGGTTAACACACTATTTTTAAGCAAATCAAGCATGCCTAACACCCCATTCATTGGTGTTCTTATTTCATGGCTCATGTTTGCTAAAAACTCTGATTTTAATTGTGTTGCTTCTTCAGCTTTTTTCAATGCTTCGGTCAAATCATTGGCTTGTGACTTTAATGAAGCGGTTTTATCAGTAACCTGCTCCTCAAGCGCTAAAACAAACTCCTTCTGTCTCATTATTTCGGTTTGTTGTAAACGAGTTCTTAAATAAATTGAAATAAATATGAACAGTAAGATGATCAAGCCATACAAACTATATGCCCACCAAGTTTTCCATGGTGGTGGTGATACATACAAATTGATTGATAAAAGATTTTCCCCCCATTCACCACTCGAGTTTGTAGCCTTTACTAAGAATCTATATGAGCCACCATCCAAATTGGTAAAGGAAGCGGTATTTCGATTACCGATTTCAATCCAGTTATCATCGTACCCTTCTAGCTTATAAGCATATTGATTTTTATTCGGAGAAATAAAATCGAGAGCAGAAAACTCAAAGGAAAAAAAGTAATCAAGATAAGATAACCTGATATCAGTAACATAAGAATAAGGTGTTGCAAGCTTTACAGGTTGACCCATTTTATTGAATCCAGTCAAAACAAGGTTAAAATCTCTATGACTACTTTCTGTAGCCGTTGTTTTAAAGTATTCAACACCTCTTTGACTGCTCGTAAATAGCGTTTCATCACCATCACTAATCAGGCTGTTGGAATAATAGTTCCCACCTAATAAGCCATTGTGACTGTCATAATTCATGACTTTTCCAGTTAATGGTTCAAGCTTTGAAATACCTTTATTTGTCGTTAGCCATAAACTGCCCTCTTTATCATCTGCGATCCCCCGAACTAAAGAGGTATGCAATCCATTTTTGCTACTAAAATGTTTAAAGCTTTTGGTTTCAGGAAGGTATAAATTAAGTCCTTTTTGTGTCGCAATCCAAATTTCCCCGCCCTTAGATTGATGCACATCTTGAACTATGTGCCCCAATAAACTATCGGCTTTATTTTTATTACTTCTAAATGAGATAAACCGTTGTTCATCCTCTATCCAAAGGCTAACGCCGTCTCCCGTACCCACCCACATGTTTTGTTTGCTGTCTTTTATTATTTCTAACACCTCAGGGTGAGATAGCCCCAAAGAATTATCTAAGTGACTAAAAGTTTTATTGACCGTGTCATATCGATAAACACCATTTTTGTAGGTCCCAATCCATAGGTTGCCATATTGGTCCATGTTCAGTGCTCGTAACTCTCTGAACTGCTCATAATGAGGAGCTGACTTAGGGTATGATAAAAACTCAATGTGTTGAGTCGTTAAGCTATATTTTGCTAAGGCTCCGTCTTGTGCAATCCATAAATTATTATTTTCATCAAGAAAGACAATGGGTTTTTCCAGTAACCTATGTCCAGTGTAACCATTTTCATCACTAAAAATGGGTGCGGATAATGTTGTTAACTTTTGTGATGATGCATGCCACTTAAACAATTGTGATGATGACGATACGATGAATAAATTACCATTAGCATCAGTGGTAAAACCATTGGGAGCAACCAGTCCAGCACTATTGATGGACTTAAATTTACTATGTGGCATTAACTTATAGATACCATGTATTTCACTAGTAACCCATATCGTTTTTGAATGGTCTTGGAAAACAATTCGCAGACCACTGTTATGCTCAAGGTCAAATTGTTCTATTTGAGGACCTGAGTTAGATTGCCTAAACAAGCCTTTACTGGTGACATACCAAATGTAGCCGTCGTGATCCTCAATCATTGAGTTCACTTGGCCTAGGTATTCATTGTTAGAGTCCGTTATTCGTGTAAAAAGCTCAGTTTCTTGATCAAAAATGTATGGACCTTGTTGAGTGCCAACATACAACTTGTTTTTCGATGTTTTTAGAATGCTTCGAATTTCATTTCCACCCGTTGGCGTTTTATTGTCCGGCTCTGGAAAGAAATGTGTAAAAGTACGCTCAGTTTTGTCATATAAATTTAAGCCAAAGCTCGTTGCAATCCAAAGGCTATGGTTATCATTATCTTCAATATCCCATATTCTATTGTGGGATAAACTCGATTCTGAACCCTCAACTGCAGTAATATGTTCAAAGCTATTATTACCAAGGTATCGATTTAAGCCCTTATCGTAAGAGCCTAACCAAATTAACCCCTCTTGATCATGAAATAATGATTGGATGCGACTTGAAGAGATAGAATCTGTGCGTAGTTGGTCATGAATAAAGTTCGTAAACTTGCCTGTTTTGGGGTCATACAGATTAGCACCTCCGCCCCAAGTGCCAATCCAGACATTTCCATTTTGGTCCAGCATAAGGTTTCCCGCATCGTTATGCGATAAACCGTTTGAGTTCATACTATCAAATTCAAACAAGGTGACTTTTCGACCATCATAACGCATGACACCATTTTCAGCGGTGCCAAACCATAGCAGGCCTTGATTATCCTGAATAATCGAGTATATCTCGGAAGAAACAAAACCATCTTCCGCTGTTAGCTTTTCTAAAGAATATTCATTAATGAGTGTCGAAGCTTGTTCATTACTGTAAGTTGGAGTACTGAACCCGACAAAAAAAATAAAAAAACAAGTAAAGCGAATAATAAGCAATAATTTATAAATCATAAACTTTAAGGGCATCTCAACACTGCAGAACATCGACTAGAAAGTTAAACTAACTTTACTTTAAGTTATTTAACTGTCGATATCTATGCTTAAAAAAGCCGATATTCAATTAACCCATACATTTAGCTAAAATTGCCAAGTACTAGATAGAAAGCCTTATTTACTCAATCTGTGATAATGCAGATAAAAAATTGTCCCTTACAGTGTATTACTAAGCAAAAATGCGATCAGCCCATCGTGCTAGACCTACCGTGACACTACCAAAATGATCTCCCACGATTAATGGTGTGTTTGGCATTTGTGCCTTTAAGAACTGACTTAACACTGGCGACTTAGCGGTACCACCAGTGACAAAAACAACATCAGGTTGGGTAGCCGCTTGCGCCACTGCATCTTTCATCATTTGTGCAATATGACTTAACTGACTGGCACTCGCTTCCAACATTAAATCACGAGACAATTCAGCGCTAAGCTCAGGGCTAATATCATCTAAGAGCACTGTTTGACTGTGTTGCTCAGAGAGGCCAATTTTAGCCTGTTCAGCACCGTTAACTAAACGGTAGCTTAACTTATTATCATGAACACGAATTAAACGAGCAAACTCTTCTGGCTCAACCGCGTCACGAAGTAGTTCTTGTAAATATCGTCGATGGCTCTGGCTATAAAATTCTGTTTGTTCATTAACATTGTTGATCGATACTGCTTGGCGATAGCTAGCAACTGGCATAGGTTTCCCTGTTTTCAAAAAACCATTCATACCAAGGTTTGGCATAATACCTTTAAGCGCAAGTTGAATATCAAAATCATTACCACCGACTCGAATACCACTATGAGCAAGCAAATGAGACTCTCTTGTAATGCTCGACTTAAACTCTGGTCCCATCAATAGCATGGAACAGTCAGTGGTTCCGCCACCTATATCGACAACAAGCACTTTGGTTTCTTGAGTCAATGAAGCTTCATATTCAAAACCAGCGGCAACAGGTTCATACTGAAATTCTACGTCTTTAAAACCAACCCTTTTAGCCGCATTCGTTAACACAGAGATTGCCTGACGGTTGCTCTCTTCCCCTTTAAGGCCTTGAAAGTTTATCGGTCGACCTATTACCGCTTGAGTAATATCGCGCTGTTCCGCCGTTTCAGTTAGCCTTTTAATATTAAGCATCATTGCCGCAACAATATCTTCAAACAGGTTAATTTGCGCATCGACTAAACCGCTCGCACCCAAAAATGACTTAGGCGACTTAATATAATAGCCTTCTTCAGGCTCATCGAGATAACGCGCCAGTGCCGCTTGACCAAAGAACAGATCGGGGGAAATGCCGTCTAGTACTAACTCTCTTAAGGCATGCTGCGCTTTTTGTAGCGGCTGTGAACGTTGCTTTTTAAAAAGGACTTTATCGCTTTGCGACAGACCTTGATAAAGCCAATGGACAATAACATCACGATTGGGCGCATACAGTGTTGAAGGGATAAATCGGCCATGTTCAGGTAAAGATACTATTTCCGGCTGACCATTTCGCATCACACCGACAGCACAATTAGACGTACCGTAATCAAAACCTATCATCATTATTTAACCCATACTGCTAGCTAAAAAGGCCGCGTAGAATACTGAGTAACGCAACAAAGTGCAAGGTAGGCACCTAATACCCATTCAATTATTTAATGGCCTTGGTATAGCTACGATTTTTACCTTACTACCCTTTCGATAATAGATGATCAAGCCAGCTCGTCGGCAACAACCTTTTTAACACCGCAAAAAGTTTAGTCGGCACCGTAATGCGATAGCGAATCTTAGGTCGTTTACTTTCAAGTGCATGAATTAACGCACGGGTAACATCTATAGGCTCTAATGTGAATTTTGCATTTGAAGTTTCCGCAGACAACCGTTCCATTTGCTGTTGATATTGGGCTTGATGGACACTTGTACTCGCATCAATATATTCATTAAAGGCAATCAGCGCATTGGCACGAAATTGGGTATTAATCGGCCCTGGCTCAAGCAGGATGGCTTTTATATCAGTATCCTTTAATTCAATTCTTAACGTATCGGTAAGGCCTTCTAACGCATATTTTGAGGCATTATATGCCCCACGATATGCCATAGAAACAAAACCTAAAACAGAGCTACATTGAATAATTCGTCCTGAGCCTTGCTTACGCATAACTGGGATAACTTGTTTGGTGAGTTCATGCCAACCAAACACATTGGTTTCAAATTGGGCTTTTAACGCGGTTGTAGGTAAATCTTCTAATGCACCCGGTTGGCCGTAAGCACCATTGTTAAATAAGTAATCAAGAGTGCCGCCGGTTTCGGTCAGCACGATAGCCAGAGCATCAGTGATACTTTTTGAGCAAGTTAAATCAAGCTCAATCGCATTCAGCCCTTTGGCTTTGAGCATCTCGACATCAGCTGGTTTTCTTGCAGTGGCAAACACTTGATAACCGCGCGCATCAAGAGTTAGCGCGGCATGTAAACCAATACCTGATGAACATCCGGTGATAAGTATAGATTTTTCAGTCATGTGGTCATCGATCCTACTAAAAGTTGCTAATAGATTAATCGATTATCTCCTGAAAAATCAGTATTTTTATCGTTTATTTTTAGGTACGTAATTCAGTATCGAAATCGGCACCGCTTTTCGTACCGGAAAACCGTCGAATTCCTTACGGATAATAATGTGTCCGAGGCGAGATTCTATCGCACATAGATTTCTAAAATTATCTTTAGCGACAAACGAAATTGCCTCACCTTTGGCCCCTGCCCGTCCAGTTCGCCCTATTCTATGAATGTAATCGTCAGGCTGATCAGGCAAATCGTAATTAACGACACGAGATAAGTCGCCAATGTCGATACCACGTGCAGCAATCGCTGTTGAAACTAAGTATTTTAATCGACCCGCTTTAAACTCATTCAGCACTTTTTCTCTGGCTTCTTGTGTTCGGCCACTATGAATCGCTTCGGCTTTAATACCACGCTTCTCAAGTTGGCTCACCAATTTAGCTGCGCCATGTTTGGTTTCGATGAAAATAAGTGCCTGATCCCAATCTTGCTCTTTGATCAGATGGCTCAACAGTGCTGATTTTGTGTCTTTATCTACCGTGACTAACCACTGTTCTATGGTATCTGTCGTTGCCTGTTCAGGCGAAATAGACAGCTCAACAGGACGATGTATAGTTCTTTTAGCCAACTGGCGGACATCATCTGAAATCGTTGCAGAAAAAAGCAGGTTTTGGCGTTTTGCAGGTAATCGTTCGATGATTTTGTTGATGTCGTCAATAAAGCCCATATCTAACATGCGGTCTGCTTCATCAAGCACCAACATCTCAAGCTCGTCAAAATGCAGTGCTCGTTGATGTGCCATATCCAATAAACGGCCTGGTGTGGCGACTAAGATGTCGACTCCCCATATCAAAGCTTGTTTTTGCGCCGCGAGATCTGTGCCACCATACATAGCCATCGAGGTCAGTTCAAGATTTGCCCCGTAAGCTTTAATACTCTGTTCGACTTGGGCGGCAAGTTCACGTGTTGGCGTTAGAATTAACGCGCGTATCCGCTTGCCCCGCAAGGTTCCACGAGCCGAAAGTTTCTCTAGCATTGGCAGAACAAAACTTGCGGTCTTTCCGGTACCCGTTTGTGCAGCCGCAATCACATCTTTACCTGATAGCACGACTGGGATTGCTTGTTCTTGAATGTCTGTAGGTTCGCTGTATCCCAAGTTTGATATTACTTTGGTGATTGATTCAGATAAACCCAAATTTGAAAATGACATACTGTGCCTTTGGTAAATTATTGAGCTCGCAATCAATAAATAGAGTAGAGATTGCAGAAGCGTGAACAACAGGAAAAGTGGCGCGAAGTATAACAGTTTTTAAAAGAATGAAGTAGATAGCGGTGCTGCTAAGCTTGCTATTCGCTTGCTAACCAGCACTTCAAAGCTCGTTGTTACTTGATAAAGTAACCTACGGGTTGCCATTGCCCTTCATTTTTACTCAAGGTTAACGTTTCGATGGCGGTTTTCTTATGTTCAAATTGAGTTTTAAATTGAACTATTACATATTCTCCATCAGGCACACCGGGTAAAGTGTTATATGCTTTACTCGTTATCTGAGTACGGGAAATTAACGGTCCTAATGGCGCACGAACGCCATTAAGTGTTTTATGCCACTCACCTTGAGTGACTTGGGATTTAAAAAAGGCTCCTGTGTTCGACCAGCTATCCTTATATTTACCTGAATCAATAGTGCTCAGCCAGTGGGTTGCAGCCTTGCTTGCATCAGGAGAGTCGGCGAATAGCCAAGAAGAAAAACACAATGTTAATATCAATATAAACGATTTCATTATAGTTCCTTTATTCCCAAACACTTATTACAGCATAGACGCATATAACCAGGCAGAAAAGAACAAAATCTAGCGCCCAACACATCCATGAATTCGTCATTTGACTATACAAGAATGCCTGATGTTTTCAATAGGAATATCGGGGTGTTAACTATGAATTAAAGGCAAGAAAATAAGTAATAAAACTCCCCCAACTGATTAAAAGTAAGATCCAAGGTAATTTTTGAATTTTTTTGTGGGTAACGGGTACATCACTAGATTCAATCGTACGTGATGGCTGCTCCGTATCTGAAGAATTAACTTTAAGTGCTTGTTTACGCTGTTTGTCTTTTGCTCTTAGCTTTTGGTTTTGTTGCTTTTTGTACTCAGCTATTCCCTTTTCAATGCCTTGAGCAATTAACTTTGTTTGTTCTTTGGTTTGCCCTGGCTTTTGATTACCTTTGGCTACTTTCATTGCTTGTGTTTGTACTTCAGGAGACACTTTATTTTTCATTTTTCTATACTACTCAAAGGGTTAATTCTAACCGCAGCATTTTTTATATTTCTTTCCACTACCACATGAACAAGGCGCGTTTCTTTCTGGTGTTTTTTCAAAACGTTGGGTTACCGGCTTATTCAATACCGCATCCAACTCAATGACATTTTCTTGTTCTTCAGGCTTGATTTCTATGTTCGCAATAAGCTCGTGTTCAGCTAGGATGTTTTCAATATCCAACTTTCGCTCTTCTGATTTAACCACTAACGTCAGAGGATTAGCTTCTGTACCTAATTTAACGTTTGGTTTTGGATTGTAGCCAGCTTTACCATATTTACCCATGACATCGGGCGTACCTCTATAGAAAAATTTTGACATCTGCGTTCCTAGTATTCCAATTTTAGCTCAATGGGCGCGCAGTCTAACAGCACCTAAGCTGTTTTGCGAGACGGCATTGAGCTATAAATAAAGCCAAGTCAATAAGAATGACAACGTCACCCACATTAAGAGGATAAGAGGAATACCAACCCGCATGAAATCTGAAAATTGATAACCGCCAGCATTCATCACCAAGACATTAGTTTTATAGGCCATCGGGGTCGCATAGCTTAGATTAGCACCAAATAACACGGCTAAAATAAAAGGTTGCACCGGCAAGTTTAACTGGGTAGCAACCGAAATCGCAATGGGTGTGCCAATAACTGCCGCTGCGTTATTCGAGACGATATTGGTGAGTATCGCGAGCATTAACATTAACGCGGATAAGACTCCCGCAGGAGGCAAGTCAAATGCCAGGGCAACAAATACCTGAGCAATATAGTCAGCCCCCCCTGTTTGCATCATCGCAGAGCCAAGCGCGAGTGACGCAACTACAATAAGAACAACCTGACTGCTCATGGCGGCGGATATCTCTGTCCAATCTAAACACTTAGTCGCCAGTAACACTAAAATTCCACATATAGAGCTGATTGCTATCGGCAAAATACCTATTGCTGCTATCAGCACCACCATCAACAATACAGATAAGGCAATTGGTGCTTTTTTCGAATAAGGTAAATCAGAAGCTCCATCAATAATTAAAAAACCACGACTTTCTTTGAGTTCAGTAATCTGCTCAGCTTCCCCTTGCACTAACAATACATCGCCTGTTTGAATGACGACATGGCCAATACTTTTGCGGCCAATCTCCATCGCCTTTCCACCACGGTGCAAGGCAATAACAGAAATTCCATAACGTTTCGCAAATTGAACCTGTTTTAAGGTTTTTCCTACTAAACCGGATGCTTGAATCACCACAATTTCTGCCAACATCTGTTTCTCAGCATTTAACGGATGATTCTCATCGACCTTATGACTACCAGAATAGAGTGTTGCCCCCAGCGCTGACTCGAATTCTTTTAAACGATCAGGATAGTCTTTGACATGAACTCTATCACCTTGCTTTAACACCGTGTCTGGCAACGGCACTATATTGCGGTATTCAGGACTGCGTTGAATCGATTCAATATTCATTTGGTTGTCAGTTATTTTTAAAACTTCCGATACTGTTTTTCCTATGCTGTCACTCTCTTCATTTATGTTGAGGTACGCACTAAAAAGCCGAGGAGAAGTATCAGGCAAAGACGGAGCCCGCTTAGGCAATAATTTAGGTGCAATAATCCACAAATAAGCAACGGCGATTGCCCCAGCGATAACAGCAGGCAAACTAAATTCGAACATCCCCATTCGAGGTAATCCCATATCCGCAGCGACACTGACGACAAGTAAGTTGGTTGATGTTCCAATGGTTGTCGCCATTCCACCCACTAAAGTCGCCAAGCCCATAGGCAGCAACATCGGCGATGTATCGGTATTGGTTCGAATAGCGACATTGGCCAAGATAGGTAATAGCAAGACCACGATCGGCGTGTTGTTAACAAACGCACTTAAGGCTCCGGCTATGATCAAGGTAATGAGTAAAGACAAGGTTGGACTGATTTTCCAAAGCTTTGCTAAATTTCGCCCTACAGGCACTAACGCGCCGGTTCGCACTAATGCATGTCCAATGATCATCAACGCACAAACTGTGACTAGCGCTTCATGTCCAAAACCAAAAAAAAGCGAGGACGGCTCTAAATGCGCACCATTAATTTCAAACGGAAAAACGGTAAAGGTGAGACAAAGTACGACTAACACAGCTAACGAAGACGTCTCTAGCGGGATATCATCACGGCGAAAAAAATACAAAGCGAAAACTGTGATCAACAACATGGCTAACGCATGGTAATTAGGGAGGTCAGGTATATTCACTTTACACTCGGTATGATTAGTTTAACTTCGCCACTGTTAGGTAAAGTATGTATATTGATAGCGTAAAGCTAGCATAATGAAATAAAATTGCTACTTAAAAAATTTTAATAATTACAATTGTTTTAATGACGAGAGTGCTCTAATACACGATAGTACAAATATCAGGATTAAAGATAGCTGTCCGATTAAACCAGTTCAGTTATAATAAATAAGTTATACCTATTAGCTTGAATCGCATGGATGAATAAAGTGCTACCAGATACATCAACCAAGACGCAAAATTCTCTCCAAGACAACGCTAACCGTGCAAACGGTTATGTATATGTTATGGCACATTCTCTTTTTTCAGACGTCGTTAAAATCGGTAGTACTGATCACGAACCTCATCGCTATGCTCAAACATTGTCAGAAACAGTTCCAGGCCACTACAAAGTTGAATTTGCTCAACAATGCAATAACCCTTACAAAATTCAACAACAAGTTAGAGACTACCTAAAAGCTAACGCTTGTGTAAATGAATTTTACGAGGTACCTGCTCAGGTAGCAACTAACTTAATCAAAAGAGAAATGTTGAGAATACCTGTCACCTCTGTGTAATAATAAATCACACAGAGTTTCTTAATATCAATTAGTTAGCTATGGTGATGGCGAACTCTGGTTGAGCTTGTATGACTTTTTTTACGGTACAAGTATTGGCTGAGGCGATCAGCGCTTTTTGGTATTTTTTAGGGAAAGATTCTGGCAGTTCAATTTCAATATTGAAGGTTTTTTTATACTTATTATCAGCGTCACTTGAATGGTTTTGACGAACAATAATGCCCGTTGTATCGATATCTCGTGCTAAACAAAACTGGCGAATATAAAAAGCTGCACATAAAGGCATGCTGGCAAGAAAATAATCAAACGGCTCAGGATACTGTTCATCTCCGCCAATCTTCTTACTTTGATCACTGATAATTTCAAAATCATTGAATTTGGCACTTAGTTGCTGTCCATCCAACAAATCAACTTGAATATTCATTTATGTATTCTCCAACATTATTATATTAGGATATTCTAATATAATAATGTTGATATTAGTTAACTATTTTTACCCAATTATTATAAAGCCTTACTGGGTGACCGAACTACTATGCATTTAATGCATTAAAAAAATTATCGCCAATCATATTATTGACTTTCAATAATGTCTCTAAGGTCATTCAGTGCATCGACAGCAAAGCCTCTATCATAGAAATATATAATTTTACCTTGCTGATCAATTAACAATACACGTGCATTATTAGGTGTTTGAGTACCTGTAAGCGAGGTTATTTTCTCAGCGTCTTGATAAACAGTAATCACTCCTCCCCACAATTGTTTAGGAATACCGGCTCTCATTCCATTATTGATAAAGGCTTCAAACATACGAGGAAACATACCGTTAATTGTTGGTAATTCATAAGCAGTTACTGGCGTTTGAGTCATATCTAAACCTATCAACCAACGATCGATATCAAATTGAGCATCTTGCACGTAGCCAATTAATAACAAGCGAAACTCACCCGAAAGATCGTTAGGTATGCTCACGGATTCTTTATTTAAGTTTTCACCCATAACTTGCGGAAAGGTTTCATTTAGTGGTGTTCGGTTTTCAATGACATTGGAACAGCCGCTAACAATAACAAGAGCCCAAGCCAATACAATTAACCTAATTAAATTCATGCTTTATCATTAACAATTTATATGAACATTACTACGTGACAAGTGGACAATAAGATGACTAATAAATAAAGTTTTTATATTTATTATCAATAAACTAATCAACAGACACTAATAACTCATCCACGATACGTTTTAACAAGAAGGTTTCTCTTTCAATCGACATACCTTTTTTATCACTATGTTCGATTGTATATTCATTGTGACTGATTGCTTCATGAATATTCATCCAAACAGGATGCATGCCATTATTTATTTCATGCGCCTCGAATTCTGGCGAAAGCAACTCTTGATCAATGGTGCAAAGGTAACAGTATGACTGCATTTGAACGATATCAAATTCGGGCTTGTGCCAAGGCCTAAATTCTTCGTAACGGCCAAATGCTTCTATATTTCTGATATTTTGAGCGCCAGTTTCTTCTTCTAACTCGCGGATCAGCCCTTCAATATGACTCTCTCCGTCATCGATTCCGCCGCCTGGTAAGCTATAGTCGTGATAACGTTTGGTGTACAGCAGTAAAATATTTTCACCCTCTAAAACGATAGCTCTAGAGGCTTCTCGGGTAAAGCTTTTACCGGAAAGGTCAATTACATTTGGATGAGTGGTAGATTTGAGTAAACGCATGAAAAACAACTTTTAATAACAGGTATGGGATGATAAAGAGATTTAGAGAACATCGGTATTATATAGCTCTAAGCCCCAGCTCTAAACCCTATCTAGCTAATTTTTCCATAATATCCTGAAAACTTACTTGCCAATCTTTATAATCAATCGGGATGGAGTATGCTTTGTCATTATGACATAGCACGAGAGACGGAAACCCATTTATAGGTAAAGACCTTGCAAAACTAATCTCCTGCATCAACTTTAGATTAATCTTGTCGCTAGCAAGCGCGCACATAAATTCATTTTTATCAAAGCCGACACTGACAGCCAATTCCGCCAAACAATTAAGCTCAGAAGGATTTTTAGCTTGTAGATAATATCCTTGCTGTATCGCAAGAAACATTGCTTGCTCAAGCCCTCGTTCTCTGGCGACTAACACTGCTCTGCAAGCTGGATAGGTAGAACGTTTAGGTTGACAACTTCGCCAGAAATCAAAATTAAACTCTGTACCCAGTTGGCTTGATATGTTGCTCCAGGTCTGTTGTAAAAAACGCTGCATATCTTCCGGCATGGTTTGATCATTGTCTGGAGCTAAGCCGCCAACACAATATTGAACCTCAGTAACACCTCGCAACTGCTCTTGCAAAAGCTGCCAAGTAGGACGGTAGCCCCAACACCAACTACACATGGGATCATACACATAAAATAAAGTTGATGTAGCTCGGCTTTCAGTAAGTTGTTCACTCATACTTTTAACTCACACTTTTCTAGCAATAACTGTCTCTATCGCTTCAATAATTTGCTCTGACTTTAATTTATCCAGGCCCGCCGGATGAGGACTTGAAAACCTGCCCGCATCGTTATCAAAATAGTCACCAGAATGACTAAGCACATCATCATCAAGTACCATTTTAGACAATATCTCTGCACCTATACTCAAATCACTACCAGCAACACCAAAGCCTTCTTTTACCATTTTGCTTGCTAGCAAAGAGCCTGGATTTAACGCAACAATGAATAGTCCGCTATCACTGAGCTGTTCCGCGACAGTCTTCGTCCACATGGTAATAGCTAACTTACTTTGTGCATATGCTTCCATATCTGACAGGCTTTCTTCACCAAGCATTGCTTGAATACTCACTGGTGCTTGAGCCGCTGAAGACAAGTTAATAACTCGACCCGAATTACCGAGCACTTGCAAAAGAGATTGGGCGAGTAAATAAGGCGCTATAGTATTGACCATAAACCTGACGTCTAAGCCATCAGCAGTTAAAGTATTAGATGTTTTGAAAACACCCGCATTATTGATCAGTGCATCAAGCTGTGAATGTTGTTGATTAATACTGGTAGCCAAGTGTCTTACCTCAGCCAAATTAGAAAAATCCGCCAAATAGGTTTCCACCTTGTCAGCACTTGATATTTCAGACAGTAACTGTTTTACATCACTAAGCTTTTGGGCGTTACGACCATGTATTAATAAATGGTGTCCTTGAGCAGCCAACATTTTTGCCGTAGCCAAACCAATGCCGTCTGTGGCGCCAGTGATCAGTATTTTTTTCTTCACGGTTTATTCCTTGTTTTATGAGGGTTACTTGCGCTGCATAACCTTACACTTAAATCACTTTTCTATTCTAAACTTCAATAACAACTTTGCCCATACCTGCACCAATAGATAAACGTGCATGGGCTTGACCAACTTGCTATAACGAGAACTGTTGCTCGTCTAAAACAGGGTTAAACCCCCTGCTTCAACGATTTCAGTAAGTTTATTCAGGGTGTGAGCGTGTTCTTCTCGTTTCACATTGTGGAGCATAGGAATGAGCATAAAACAACATTTAGTGACAAACCTCTAAAGTGCGCGATAGATAAATCTAATTCCACCATCGAAACTGTCGACGCAACGTGGCCATTTAAAGCAATATATCGAATACACTTTACATTGATAATGGAGCAAAATAATGAATCACTTTATATTTTTTATTGATAATAATGAATATCGAACATCTCAAATTATTTGTGCGGATTACAGCGAGCCACAATATTAGCTTGGCTGGTCATGAGTTAGGCTTATCCACAGAACGACACGAAAAGTATCATTAACTGAGGACAGAAAAGCATTTCTTCCTTACACTAAAGATGTTCTCTCAAGTGTGGCAGCAGCTAAAGCAAGGGCAGCTCATTGAAGTACTAAAAGACTATCCATTAGTATCAAATACCGCCATATGGGCGGTATATCCAAGCTCTCGATTACTTGCCACCAAGGTCAGAGCCTTTATCGATTATTTTACTGAGTACTTTGGTAATAGACCTTGTTAGTAAAAATTGCACTTGTACCAATCACAGTAAAAGGAATACTTAAAACACAATGAAAATTATTATTTTAGCCAATAGAGATTTAGCCAGTAACTACGCACTAAATTTACTATTACCCGCGCTTAAACAGCACGAAGTCACTTTGTTTTTATCATCAACAATTGGTGGCAGTGCTAAAAAACCGGCGCAATTAGAATCACTTACACTTGTTGAAAAAAGCCTCCATGAACAGATGAGCCAACCAAAACTAAATACAGACATTGATAAAAATTCATTTAAAAGCTTTGAACAATTAAGTCGTTATTTATTTCAAGATGTTGAAGAACTAAACAACATTAATTCAGCTCCAGCGTTAGATAAAATCAGACAACTGACTCCTGAACTTATTATTTCAATTCGTTATGGCAAAATATTGAAAAACGAGATCTTAGACATACCTCAGCACGGGGTGTTGAATTTGCATTCAGGAATACTACCCAATTACCGTGGGGTCATGGCGACTTTTTGGGCGATGCTAAATAACGAAAGTGAAATAGGCACAACCTTGCACTATATTGATGACTCTACCATTGATACCGGAGCTATTATCTCCCAATCACATTTAACCATTCAAAAAGAAAAGTCTTATTTATGGCATGTTTTACAACTATACATATCTGGCTCTGAGCTAATAACTGATGCTATTTCTTTAATAGAAAAAGGCCAAACAATAGAAACCATTACTCAAAGCGGCTCAGGCCAGTACTTCTCATTTCCTAAAGAAAGTGATTTAGTACAATTCAATAAGCAAGGTTTATCACTAGTAAATGAAGTCGAGTTAATTGACCTTATTCGAGGCCCATATTTTGCTGTTGAAAACTAGCAGTACAATTACAGAGCTTTTAGCGTTTGAAATGTTTATCAACGGCAGAAACAAAAGCTTGTTTAAGGCCAAGGTATTCAGGCCCAAATGCCTTTAGTCCTTTTTCAGATAAAAACTCTTTAGGGGCGGGTAAGACGACGATAGCGACATTCATACCAATACGATGGTTTGGATTGGTGACAGGTTCGTTTTTATCCATATCGATACAACAAATAAGTTCAGGGATAGTAACATCAAGTTCGCCGTTCAGTCGGCTCATCAAATTCTCATTTTTAACATCTAATTCATAGACATTTTTGATGAAATCTCCAGTGCCCTCTATTTGAACGTTTCCTAGTGTAAACCCATATTTAGTTTCAAATGAAAAGGTTTTGGTTATTCCTCGAAAGGCAACATAACCGCCCCCATGACTGGCAATCTCATCGGCGATATCTAAGTGATTTTCTTTCGCGTGGCGATATGCTTGACCAATGTCGAGTGCCATTGATATCGTACCCTTTATTACCGCATCTTTTAGCTCAGCAACAGGCATTGCATGATCAATAGCTGCAATGTCATTGCGACTAACCATAGCTAACGCTCTAACGATATTTTCGGCACGTTGGTCATCACTGACATTTTCACAAATGAAACATTCGCCAAATTCATTGGCTGTAATAATAGGTGAGGCATCTAGCCCATTTAAATAAAAGGTTGAATGGGTTATTTCTGGAACCGCACGACCTGCGGGATCTGCGTCAATAATATATCCGCCTGACATGGCAGCAACGTAAAATGAAATAGCCGTATTTGAACCACCAAGTTCACAACATATGGTGCCAAAGAACGAATTACCACTATATTCTTGTAACCTCTTATAGGCTGTCATTATTGCAGGCTCACCACTTTGCGGTAAGTGCTGATACTGTTTTTCTTCTTCATCAAGCATTGGAGATAACGCACCTAGCATATAAGGTGTGCACACGTTCTTGTCTGTTGGCACATCATTGATATCGACAAGCTTGAATGTTTTACCTGCTTTGAATGCTTGCTCAATGTAGTAAAAACCTTCGTCAAGCTCACCGCCACCGCCAGTACCTAAAATCGCACAGCCATATAAGATATCTGACAAGTCTTCTTTATTAAGGGTTTTATATTTCATTTTTATATCAACAAACATACTTATATATTGAATTATTGTAAGGAAGTTATGAAAATTTAAGTTTTGAATTAACAAGCATTAACAAATGAAAGTTTTTCATCTTAGCTAACTTTAACAAATAATATTTTTCACTAATTTAACATCACCAAGGAGCCGTTAATTGCCTGCACATTTCGATTTTATTCGGTAACGCATTAAGAAATAATATACGGGTATGGTCATTAAAATTGCATCGCATACTTCAATTGTCGTCAGTGTAAACACTCCTTTATTACTTAATATCGACATACTTATTCCAACACCCCAAGCAATGATGGCACTCCAATTAACCGATTCGACCGCATCAAGCTGACTAACGTCATAGCGAGTTTTCTTTCTTATCAAAAAGAAATCAACAACATAAATTGCTGCAACGGGGGTGAAAATAATCGATAGACTAAATAGAAATTCAGTGAAGTTATCTAGCAAATTAAACGAAGCCATAACAGTGCCAAAGATCCCTGTGACAACAATCAATTTCCATTCATGCCATTTGCGATTGATCGCATTTAACCCAAGTGCTGCACTATAGAGATTAACCACATTGGTTACCCAACTAGAGCCGATAAGCAAAATAAAAGCCCCACCGCCTAAGCCGAGCGCTAACATCACGTGAAGAATATCATTGTCCCTGACAGCTAGTCCTGCCATTGCTGATGCAATATAGACAAAAGTACTGAGTAGAAAAAAAGGTAAAAAAGACGCAACCACGGTTCCTTTTGGCGTGGCGGAAAATCGAGTAAAGTCGGGCATCAGTACCACACTCACAATAAAGCTGCCGACAATGGCTGATACCGCCTCACCAAAGGTAAAACTTCCATCCCCTGTTTGCGAGGTCGTCAAGGTTTCTTCAGGTAATGCAACATACCCCAAGCTTTGGTAGAGCATGTATACAACCAGCAAGGCTAAAATTGGAACAAACATAGTGGAAATTTTTTCTAGTAACTTAAACCCCCAAATCGTGGTTAAGATGACTAATACGCCGATAGCCACTTCCAACACAGCAATACTCGGAGAGTTATTAAAACTTACTTGAAATAAACGCTGTGTCACGTCGCTAAATAAGTCAATATTAACGCCATACCATCCTAGTAGTGACACAACAAAAGCAAAACTTAAAAAATTCGAACCAACATGACCAAAGACAAATTTCATGGTCATACATGATGTTAATCGATTATGCATCCCCACTAACCCAGTCACCGTTCCTAGTATTGACAAAATTAGGCCTCCGACCAAAAAGGCATACATACTTTGAGCAAGCCCTAAAGCTTTACCTATCTCTAAGCCTGTTAAGAGCCCTGGCACGGCGAAAGCCAACCCGCCATTGATCATCCCTATTCGAATACCACCAACGGTTTTATCTGCAGGCACAGGAGTGGTGGCGTAATCTTCAAATAAGTCATCAATAGTTGAATGATCATTCTTAACCATATTTGCCTTTCTCTTAAAAAAAGAGACCCCGAAGGGTCTGAATAGTGTTTATCAACAGTCAGTTTAGTTAGTGCTAAACAAAAGTATGTTAAAAGTTATAAATTGCTTCAATGCCGTAACTTCTTGGTTTGTTTGGCTGGCGAGCCAATTCTGTAACACCGTCAGCAAACAAGAAAATATCTTCTATGCCTCGTTCGTCGGTTAAGTTATTTACATAAGCCTGTATAGTCCAAGATTCTGATTTTAAGCCAATACCACCATTTACGAAGGTATATCGAGAAGATTCCACATCCGGAATTTCCAAGTCAAATGACTTAGGGCCGACAACACTCACATTCGCATGAGAAACAATTGACCATTCGCTGTTTAACTCATAAAAATGATTTACTGACGCGGAATAGTTGTAATCAGCCACGTAAAGTTGTGGCTTTCCTTCTAACTCAGGTCTGGCATCAAATTCTTTAATTTCAGAATCAATTAAGCCAGCACTAAAATTGAAGTCTAAGTTTTCGGTCACATTAATCGCGACTTCCAATTCTAACCCTTTGGTTTCGACTTCATCTATAGCTAAGTTTTCAAGTGTAAACGTATCCACATTAAATTGTGTTATTTGGGCGTCTGTTTGATCAATAGCAAAAATGGCGCCATTAACGGTCACTTTATTGTCAAGAAATGACGACTTAAAACCGGCTTCATAACTGTCAGACACTTCTTTATTGAATGTCCGGTTGATACCTTCAGCGGGTTCATTGAAACCACCGCTTCTAAAGCCTTTTGAGTATCCAGTATATAGCAATAAATCTTGTTCTAGTTGATATGCAACAGTTACTTTCGGTTGCAGTTGACTGAAGTCTTTATCGGCAAAAGTATCTTCTTTGAAGTTTGGATCATAGGACTCTCTATCATCATGATCATAACGAAGTGCCGCGGTTAACTCTAATTTTTCAGTCACATCGTAGTTCAATTGCCCAGCAATAGCCCACGCTTCACTGCTATTTTTATCTGCGATAGTTAAATAAATTAAATCATCTGAAAAGTCAGAACGTTTTAATGGCACATCACCAAGTAAGTCATCAAAGAAGTTAATCGTGTTATCTCTTTCTTTGTCTTGATAAAAAGCCGATACCGCCCATCTAAGCGCTTGATCACTTTGTGATGTAAAACGTGACTCTATAGTAACCGATTCAACATCAAACAAGCCTTCGGTACCAAAAGGAGCTCTAATTATATTGCCATCATCGTCCTCTTCATAAGTCGGATCAGCAGAGTAATCACCATCATAGAAATGTTCATTATCTGAGTTGCTATAGGCGGTAATAAAGTCAAAAGTACCTAGCTCATACTCTTGCGTTAATTTAGCGCTAATTTCATAGACATCTCGCTCATCATTGTTCTTGATGTTTTGAGACGTATCTATTGAAAACGCCTCCTTCGACTCTTCGGTTACTCCTTGATAGTAAGCAAAGCCAGCATCACTCGTCGTATATCTGCCTTTAATGTTTAGACTCGTATCTTCAAACAGATCAAATTGGAGTTGGGCAAAGACAGAGTCTTCATCTAATGAATCAGCTTCGTCGTCTAAGAATTTATTATCAATTAAGCCGTCGGTGCTTTTGGTATAACCACCGACTCGAAAATAAGCGGTGTCAGCATCATTAAGTGAGCCAGATACTACTCCATTAAAATTATAGGTATTACCATTGCCTACCGACGCCTTAAATGAGCCTTCTAAGTCTTCAATAGGTTGTTTGGTTGTTACAATAACCGCACCACCGACCGCACCACGACCGTATAGTGCGCCCTGTGCTCCGCGCATCACTTCAATGCGTTCAATATCAACTAAATCTTGGTTAATAAATTCTAGATCAGGAGCGGTAACACCGTCTACGACAAAGGCCAAAGGAGGATCGCCCACTTGTGGCGTAATTAAACCGCGAATGGTAATCCTCGCTAAGCCTGGTCTAAAATTATCAAGCGCACTTAAGTTAGGTGTTAAATTTGCGACATCACGAAAATTAGTAATGCGTGATGTTTCAATCATATCTGATGTAAAGGCTGTTACCGAGTCTGGCACATTTTGAATCGTTTCAATTCGACCACGAGCAGTGACTACGATTCTTTCTATTTCACTTTCAGCTACTTGATCTAGAGCTTCTTCTGCATGTACTGACGAAAAGAGCGAAAAACTAATCGCTGTTGCGATAATCGTTTTGGAAAATAACCTAACTGTTGATGTACTCATAGCGCTGCCTTCAGGGGTTTATAGTGGTTATATCAAGTAGGTATTGACTACTTAAAATTTAAGTTACATCCATTGTGAACAATACCGACAAAATAATATTTTGTAGTAACATCATTTAAAACAAATTAATTGTTTCTTTTATTATACGAACAGAAAATATTTGTATTTGTTAATCGAGAAAATTCATATAGATTA
>PJEL010001545.1_pt1 | contig 22906 bp, 21 predicted proteins | sample 1853271 | NCBI WGS metagenome assembly PJEL01 (sample SAMN08108733, study PRJNA415343) | Invertebrate metagenome, whole genome shotgun sequencing project. | host: Globobulimina | place: Sweden: Gullmar Fjord | collected 2015-08
GACTTGTTCATTTATGCTAATCCTAAGGACAAGTTCCAACGTGACCACAATAAAAAGACCTTAGATATTTCAGAAAAGATAAGAGCGCAAGCGATTGTCGATTTAGCTAACAACAAGCACCACTTTGAAGACTCAGAAAAACAGCAAGAAAGCTTTTATAGCTACATGCAGCAAATAATAAACGACAAAGAGCACACTGATAGCCCATCAAACGTATCATTGTGGGAGTCATCGTTAATGCATCTGAAGAGATATTGTGATGGTAACCCTTTATCCTTTGCTGACTTCGATGCTGATGTATTACTTGGGTTCAGAACATACCTAATAAAACATGCACGAACAAAATCAGATAAGCTACTCTCTTCAAATACTACATCATGCTATTTCAACAAAGTGAGAGCAGCTTTAAACAAAGCATTTCATGAAGGCATTATTCGTCGAAATCCTGTAAACGAAGTAAAAAGCATCAAGATAGAGCAAAACCCTCGTAATTACTTAGAAGAGGAAGAAGTAACTGCACTTTATAAAACAGAGTGCCGGTATGATGTACTGAAGCGAGCATTCTTATTCGGATGCCTCACAGGTATGCGCTGGAGTGATATTCAAAAGCTAACGTGGGAAAAACTCACAATGATAGATCCACGAGCAACTTTTAATCACATTAAAACAGGGCAACTTCAGTACTTATACCTTCCATCTGATGCCACTATGCTTTTAGACTCGCCAGGAGAAGCCCATGAACGTGTTTTTAAAGGCTTAAGATACTCAAGCTATACAAATGTTGCCCTAAGCCAATGGATGCTCAGAGCAGGTATTACAAAGCACATTACCTTTCACTGTGCGAGACACACATTTGCTGTACGTATGCTAACTAATGATGTTGATATTTATACCGTATCAAAGTTACTTGGTCATTCAGAATTAAAAACGACACAAATCTATACAGACATCATAGATCGTAAGCGAAAAGAGGCAATGACCACCTTACCTAGCCTATTTCAATAAAGGATATTAGGTTGGGAAATATGGGAAACTGGGAAAATATAATAAAAACAGATAAATATAAATTTATTTACCTTCCCTCTTTCCCGTTTTTATTTGATAAGCCAGTTGTATCCAGGAGGTGTGGAAAGCGTCGAGTGCTTGCCACTCAGAGCGCCGCATACCTCTTGGATAACCTTCACTACGCAGAGAAAAGCCAGTCAAGCTAGAAATCGCCCGAAGGGTTGCGGAGCAAGGGGGCCCAGCTTGCGGGGTTCCGATTTATGGCTTTACAGGGTTTGAAAGGAGTAGTTTAGCGTAGAGATTCTACTGTAAAAATAATATTGACAAAAATAAATTTTTGAATCACTATGTATACATGAAACCAATACATAGAGTTTCTACTGTATTTTTTATTGAAGATTTTGCAGTGATAGGTTGCCGCCTATCACTGCAATTCAAAATCAACCATGCCGAGAAGCATAAGAGGAGATTGAATTATGGAACAAGAGTATCAGAGTTTTAAAAGTGTGCAAGCCATAAAGGTAACACTAGTTAAAACTGAAAACGTATTGAAAAAAATTACATCTATATCAAATAAATCAAAGCAAAGTCGTATCTCTGGTAAAGAAAAGTACCCTTTTCCAACACCAGAGATAATAAAAACAAATGACCGTAGTTTTTTCTGCTCGTCTGCTCGTATTATTTCTTTGTATAACAAAGCTCATTGCGAAAAACGCCAAAAACTAACAGCGACTGTTCAAAACTGGTTTAAAGAAAATGCAGATAGCGTTGGTTGGGATTTAATCGAATTCTTAACTGAGTCACATACAAAAGCTATTGCTGGCTGCATGCTGACAAATAACTCTTCAGAATGGCGCTCATATGAAAATACACAATAATTATCAGCTACTAAGTAATATAGCTGATGTTCGAAGCGGGTTTACTTTCCGAGAGAAAACTGAAGAGGTAGATAAAGAGATTGGCAATGCTCACATAGCTCAAATAAAAGATGTTCGTGAAATATGGGAACATAGTAATAGCTCTTTACTTATACCTAGCCAATTGCCCCTAATCAAATGGGAAGGTAAAAATAAGGCGTTTGTTGAATCTGGTACTGTAATCATACCAGCCAGGGGCTCAAAAGGCGGGTACTTCAGGGCTACATACATAGGGAGTAGCTCTACTTCAGATCTACCCCTAGTTGTTAGTAGCCAATTTTTAGTGCTCACTCCTAAACCAAAAATTTTGCCGCAATTTCTATGTTGGTCGCTTAACCGAGCTGCTATTCAGCATTCGCTGTCTATAGGTGCTGGAAGTCAGGGTACAAATATTGCCATGCTGAATACTAAAACAGTATCTCAGTTAAAACTCGAAGTTCCATGTATCGAAACACAATGGAAAATTCTGCACTTGAATGACCTATGGGAGCAAGAACAAAAAGCTACCCAAGCACTATTAAAAAACCGTGAAACCATGCTGCAAGGCATGTTTCAGCAATTACTTAAAGAGACGAGTTAAAAATGAGCGCAAACGAAAAAATTAACCAAGATAGTATAAACAAAGCGCTTTGGAACGCCTGTGATACATTCCGTGGAACCATCAGCGCCGATACTTATAAAGACTTCATCTTGACTATGCTGTTTCTCAAGTACATCTCAGACGTATGGCAAGATCATTACGATGGCTATAAGGCCGAGTTCGGCGACGAGCCTGAACTCATCGAGGAGATGATGAAAAGCGAGCGCTTTGTACTGCCTAAAGCAGCCAGCTTCTATACACTCTTTGAGCACCGTCACGAACCTGGTAACGGCGAGCGCATTGACCAGGCTCTGCACGCCATTGAAGAAGCCAACGGCACCAAACTGAAAGACGCCGGTAAAAGCGTGTTCCAGGACATCAGCTTTAACACTGACAAACTGGGTGAAGAAAAGCAAAAGAACACCATTCTGCGTCATCTGCTGGCAGACTTCGCTAAGCCCGAACTGAACCTCAAACCCAGCCGTGTAGGCACGCTGGATGTGATCGGTAACGCCTACGAATATCTGATCAAAAACTTTGCCGCAAGCGGCGGGCAGAAAGCCGGTGAGTTTTATACCCCGCCCGAGGTCAGTGACCTGATTGCCGAGCTGTTAGACCCGCAACCAGGCGACAGCATCTGCGACCCCGCCTGTGGCTCCGGCTCGCTCTTGATGAAGTGTGGCCAAAAGGTCATGGCCAACCACGACAGCAAGCAATACGCCCTGTACGGGCAAGAGGCTATCGGCTCTACATGGTCGCTAGCCAAAATGAATATGTTTTTGCACGGCGAAGACAACCACAAAATTGAATGGGGCGACACCATCCGTAACCCCAAGTTGCTGGATAAAAATGGCGACTTAATGCTGTTTGATATCGTGACCGCCAACCCGCCATTCAGTCTGGATAAATGGGGCCACGACGAAGCCGAACACGATAAGTTCAGCCGCTTCCGCCGTGGCGTACCCCCGAAAACCAAAGGTGACTACGCATTTATCCTGCACATGATCGAAACCCTTAAACCCAAAAGCGGAAGAATGGGCGTGGTGGTTCCACACGGCGTGCTGTTCCGTGGTTCGTCCGAGGGAAAAATTCGTAAACAGCTGATCGACGAAAACCTGCTGGATGCCGTTATCGGCCTGCCGGAGAAACTTTTCTATGGTACGGGTATCCCCGCTGCGATCCTGATCTTTAACAAGGATAAGTCAGATACCAGTACTCTGTTTATCGATGCCAGCCGTGAGTTTAAAGCAAGCAAAAACCAGAACCTGCTGACTGATGAATACATCGCCAAGATCGTTGAGACCTATCGCAATAACACCAGCGTCGAAAAATACGCCTACGTTGCTAGTATGGATGAGATCAAAGAGAACGATTACAACCTGAATATCCCACGCTATGTAGATACCTTTGAAGAAGAGGAAGAAATTGACTTGATGGCTGTGCGAGCAGAGCGGGAGCAACTGAAGTTTCAATTAGCAAAAATAGAAGACGAGATGACTAGCTATTTGGTTGAGTTGAACTATTTAAATGATGACAAATAAGGAGTACATGACATGGAACAAAAGCAAATTAAATCTCTAACAACCACCTTTGAAGGTCATGCTCAGCAAACTGAAAATAGTGTCGAGTACTGGCTTGCACGCGATTTACAACATCTTTTGGGTTATGGCAAATGGGATAATTTTGTCAGTGTTATATCAAAAGCTAAAACTGCATGTGAAATTAGCGGTCATACCATTGACGACCATTTTGCCGACGTCGGGAAAATGGTCGAGTTAGGCTCGGGTAGCCAACGAGAAATAGATGATGTAATGCTCACTCGCTATGCCTGTTATTTAATTGCACAAAATGGTGATCCTCGTAAACAAGAAATAGCGTTTGCCCAAACCTACTTTGCCATGCAAACCAGAAAAGCGGAGCTAATAGAACAACGTTTATTGGAAGCAGAGCGAGTACTCGCACGGCAAAAACTATCAGCTACGGAAAAAGAGCTATCTAGTGTAATTTTTGAGCAAACAGGTGGTAATCAAAACTTTGCTTTGATCCGTAGTAAAGGTGATGCGGCCCTATTTGGCAAGAATACACAGGCTATGAAAGCTCAATGGCAAGTACCTGATAATCGCCCTCTGGCAGACTTTGCTCCAACTATTATTCTCAAAGCGAAAGACTTTGCGACTGAAATTACTATACATAATGCCCGTGAACAGCAAATGACCCGCGAGCATCAAATATCCAGTGAGCATGTAACTAATAACCAAGCTGTACGAGACACTTTGTTGAATCGAGGTATAAGACCGGAAAACCTTCCTCCAGCAGAAGATATTAAGAAGGTAGAGCGCAGATTGGCGTCCGCAGAAAAAAAATCTCTTAAGAACCCCGATATCCTTAGTGACGAGGAAAGAGACCATGAATAATTTTATGGAGCACGAACAGATTATTGGCCAAAAGGTCGAACCGAAAACCGAGATGGCCAAGTATCTGGAGGAGTTGGGATATGGTGCCTAATGGTTGGAATCGAATCGCTCTTGAAAAGATTGCCGAAGTTCGCTCTGGTGTGGCGAAAGGAAAAAAAGGTCTCAAGGCGCCCATTGAGGTCCCATACTTACGTGTAGCTAATGTTCAAGATGGGCATGTCGATTTAACTGAAGTAAAAACAATTGAGATCGAGCAAGATAAACTTGAGCGCTATTCATTGAAGTACGGTGATGTACTTATGAACGAGGGTGGTGATTACGATAAGCTAGGCCGTGGGGATGTCTGGCTGGGTCAGATTGAACCATGTTTACATCAAAACCACGTATTTGCTGTTCGACCTAACCAAGACATTATAGATTCCTTTTTTCTTGCGGCTTTGGCGGCCAGCAATTATGGAAAAACCTATTTTCTAAGCTGTGCGAAGAGAAGCACTAACTTGGCAAGTATTAACTCAACCCAAATTAAAGAGTTTCCTGTTCTTGTTCCCCCACTTCCCGAACAAAAGAAAATCGCCCAAATCTTATCCACCTGGGAGAAGGCCATCACCACCACCGAACAACTGCTCGCCAAAAGCCAGCAGCAGAAAAAAGCCCTGATGCAACAACTGCTCACCGGCAAAAAGCGATTACTAGATAAGAATGGAGTTAGGTTTAGTGGGGAGTGGAAAAGGGTCGAGTTAGGAGACTTGCTGGATTATCAACAACCGACTCCCTATTTGGTTGAGAGCACAGACTACAGTGATGACTTTTCAACACCTGTTCTTACGGCTGGAAAGACATTCATCCTCGGATATACAGATGAAGAATCGGGAATATTTTCGGAAAAACTGCCAGCCATAATTTTCGATGATTTTACTACTGACAGTAAGTTCGTGGATTTCCCTTTTAAGGCTAAATCCAGCGCAATGAAAATCCTGACAGCCAAGGAAGGTGTTTCAATAAAGTACGTATACGAAGCAATGCAGTTGCTGGATTTTTCTGTCGGAGGACATCAGCGACACTGGATTTCGATCTATTCTCGTCTGGTCACACCATTTCCGGGTAGCGAAGAACAACAAAAAATCGCTGCAGTACTTTCTACTGCCGATAAGGAAATCTCTGCCCTTCAACAAAAGCTGGAAGCGATAAAGCAAGAGAAAAAAGCTCTGATGCAGCAGTTATTGACGGGAAAGCGAAGAGTTTTGGTGAGCTAAGGGGGATGCACGTGGAGCTAACAAAGGACGTTGCATATCAAGCGATTGCTGAGTTTTTTACAGACAAGCCGTTTGTATTATTTGGCACAGGAACTTCATGTGCACTTGATCTGAGTTTTGGGATGCCAGCTCTTGAGCGCCACCTTCGAGCCGAGCTTGCTCATGGAATGACCGAAGCACAAGCACAACAATGGCAGCAAGTGGTCTCTGCTCTTGATATCGGTAGTCATGATTTTGAATCTGCAATGGATTTCATCAAAGAAGAAGCTCTGACCAATCGAATAGTCGAGCTTACTGCCAGCTTTGTTGCGCACCAGGATAATGCTTACGCTCATTCAATCATGTCAGGCACGTGCGATTGGCCTGCTGGCTCGCTATTGAAAAAACTGGTTGAAGCTTTACCGCAGGCAGATAAACAACTTCACGTCGCCACGCCAAATTACGATTTGCTGGCTGAATACGCCTTCGTCCGGCATAAGATCCCCTACATTACCGGGTTTCACGGTGGCTTCCTTCGTCGCTACGACTGGGCTGAGGCAAAAAAGTCAGTTCAATCCATTCAGAAAGGCCTTGGTAAGACAAGGCCGCCATTACGAATTGTTGAGTGCAAGCATATCCGACTACACAAGCCACACGGTTCGTTAAATACATTTGAATGGGAAGCTCAGCTTATTGAATGTAACAGCTGGATACTCAACAAGCCTGACGGCGTTGTACGGGCCATGATCACTCCTGGTACGGGCAAATATCAACGATTACACAAGGACAGAGCGCAGTTAGCTGAGTACGACACAGCTGTCGGAAACCATACTAGCTTCCTATTTTTGGGGTTTGGCTTTAACGATTCCCAGCTTGTTAACAACGCATTTAGACAAAAGCTTGAACAAGACCAATGCCGTGCTTTGGTGATCACTCGGGATTCGAACCCAAGAATTGAAGAGTGGCTAGATAAATGTCCGAACATGTGGCTCATCTGCAAACAGTTTGACTCAGACAAAAGCAGGGTCTACAACTCAAAGTATGAAAACTGGCTACATATTGATGACAAGGAATTATGGCGTTTTGACGCTTTTACCAACGAATTTTTAGGAGGGTAACATGGCACTTTTTACTTTCAATGATGACAGCTACACACTTGGCAACATCCGTGAAGTTGACACCCGAAAAGTAACCATTCTGGTTAACAGTGATAAAGATCTACGTAAAGCCAGAGTTGGCCAGCTTGTAACCGTGCAACTCAGTGGTGCAACTGAATGTTGGCTGATTGGCATGATTGATAAAGTCATCAAAGCGGTGGTCGCTCAGCCACTTACACCGGAAATAGCTGAAGATGATGCTGACGAGATAGATGCTTTTGAAGATAGCGTAGTCAATACAGTTAAGATCACCTTGATGGGTGCAGCCCGCTGGGATGCAGTCGATCAAAAATATAAGTTTTCACGATCACTTGATCACGTCCCTGAAATCGACTCAACCTGTTACGTACTTAAAGACGCTCATCTAGAAGAATTCATGCGTGTTATTTCTGAGTGTGGCGACGGAGAGCACTCACTGGAGCTGGGCTCTTATAAGCTTAATGAAAACGCACGCGCTTATGTCGATGGCAATAAACTTTTCCAGCGCCATGCCGCTTTGCTTGGCAGTACCGGCTCAGGTAAATCATGGACGGTTGCCTCTATTTTGGAAAGAAGCTCGCAGCTACCTTCTTCAAACCTTGTTGTATTCGACCTACATGGTGAGTACAAGGAACTTTCTTATGCTAAGCAGCTGAGAGTACCTGGGCCGGATGAGGTTAACGTAGATGATGACTCACTGCTCTTTCTGCCGTACTGGTTGCTTAATTCGGAAGAGATTCAATCATTATTCGTTGATCGCAGCGAGTTCAGTGCACATAACCAAGTGGTGGTTGTGCAAGATGCCATAACAGAGCAAAAGAAAGCATTCTTAAAAGCGAATGGTCGAACCGATCTATTGCAGTCTTTTACTCTAGACAGCCCGATCCCATACTCCTTAAATGAAGTTATTGGGAAACTCAAATATCTAAACGAAGAGAAGGTTCAAGGATCACGAGGCCCCAAAAACGGCCCATTCAATGGCGAATTTTCTAGATTGTTAGTTCGCATGGCCAGCCGCTTGAATGACCGTCGCTATGGATTCTTATTCAATAGCCCGGACAAATACAACCAATACGATTCATTGAGTATGATTGCTGAAAAACTGATGGGTTTTGGCAATCAAAAGCAAAGCATAAAAGTAATCGACTTCTCAGAGGTTCCTGCTGACATACTGCCAGTAATAATTGGCCTGGTTGCTCGTATTATCTATCAGGTTCAATTTTGGACTGCTCCGAATAGCCGCAGACCAGTTGCTTTTGTCTGCGATGAGGCTCACCTATATCTGCCAAGAAAAGAAGGCAACCCAGTTGAACGCAGAGCGGTCGAAGCATTTGAGAAGATAGCTAAGGAAGGTCGAAAATACGGCGTTGCACTCATGATTGTGAGCCAACGGCCTTCAGATGTAAGTGCCACCATTCTAAGCCAGTGTAACAACATCATTTCATTGCGTTTAACAAACGCGGATGACCAAGCAACTGTTCGAAAATTACTACCAGAAAGCCTAGAAAGCCTCTTAGAAGCATTACCCATCATGGATGTTGGCGAAGCCATGGTTGTCGGTGACTCGGTACTGCTGCCGAGTAGAATAAAAATTGATCCTCCTGCTGAAAAGCCACTGAGCGCAACAATAGATTTCTGGTCTCGTTGGCAAGAAGACGTTACCAATGCCGATTTTGCATTGGCTGTAGAAAACATGCGCCGACAAAACAGAACAAAACCATAACCCGAAGCTGCACCTCGGGTACCAGGGGTTGAAGAGAGATAACGAATGACACAATACACACCCAAATTTCAGGAAGAATACAGTGCCAAGTTACCGGCGCTGACGTTGTTGACCAACCTCGGGTGGTCATTCCTCTCTCCTGAACTCGCGTTAGCCGCTCGTGGCGGTAAAGCCGATGAAGTGGTTTTACGGCAAGTGCTACACAGTGAGCTTCAAAAGCGTACTTTTACCTTTGCCGGTAAGAGCTACCCGCTGTCTGAAAAGGCTATCGACAACCTGATTGCCGAGGTATGCAGCCCCGCACTTAACGAAGGCTTGTTAACTGCCAATGAGCGTCTGTACAACCACTTGATGTATGGCATATCGGTCACTGAGTTTGTGGATGGTAAAAAGGCCAGCCCGACGGTTGCGCTAATTGACTGGCAAAACCCGGCCAATAACAGCTTTGTATTTACCGAAGAGTTTACTGTTACCCGCTCTGGCGGAGTCGAGAGCCGCAGACCGGATATTGTCTGTTTTATAAACGGCATTCCTCTTGTTGTGATTGAGGCGAAGCGCCCGGATGGTAATGCGAAAAAAGGCCCCACCATTGACGAAGGCATTTCGCAAAGCCTACGTAACCAGCGCCATGATGAAATCCCCTTATTGTTCGCCTATAGCCAGATGTTGCTTTCCATAAACGGCAACGAAGGCCGTTATGGTACCTGTGGCACGCCCGCAAAGTTTTGGGCCGCCTGGCGTGAAGAAGACATCTCCGATGCCGAGATGTACGCCATCAAAAACAAAACGCTCAAAAATGAGCAGTTAGCGGGCTTATTCAGCCACCGTCCGGCAAAAGACCTGGATTGGTACCAGAGCCTGACCGCTGCGGGAGAACTGGCTGTTACGGGCCAGGATCAATTGCTGATCAGCTTGTTAAGCCCTGCCCGGTTGCTTGAGATGACCTGTTACTTCACCTTGTTCGATAAAAAGGCTGGCAAAATTGTCGCCCGTTATCAACAGGTGTTTGGTATTAAACGACTGATTGAACGCATCAATACCCGAAGTAGCACAGGTGGCCGTGAAGGCGGTGTAATCTGGCATACCACAGGTTCGGGTAAGTCATTCACTATGGTGTTTTTAAGCAAGGCGCTGATCCTGCACGAGAGCCTGAAGCAATGCCGTATTGTGGTGGTGACTGATCGGGTAGATTTAGAAACCCAGCTGAGCAAAACCTTTGCCTCTGGCGGCGAGCTGGCCGGGAAGAAAGACAAAGAAGCAGCGATGGCCACCTCAGGCAAACGCCTAGCCGAACAGATTGGCAAAGGCACTGAGCGGATTATCTTCTCGCTTATTCAGAAGTTTAATACCGCAACCAAAATGCCAGAGTGTGTAAACCACAGCTCTGACATCATTGTGCTGATTGACGAAGGCCACCGCAGCCAAGGTGGTGAAAACCATATTCGTATGAAGCAGGCGCTGCCTAATGCTGCCTTTGTCGCCTTCACCGGCACACCACTGTTAAAAGACGACAAGACCACCAATAAGTTTGGCCCCATTGTGCACGCTTATACCATGCAGCGCGCCGTAGAAGACCAGACGGTGACGCCGCTGCTATACGAAGAGCGTATTCCCGATCTGGATGTAAATGAACGCGCTATCGACAGTTGGTTTGAGCGTATTACCGAAGGACTTTCAGACGAGCAAAAGGCCGACCTGAAGCGCAAGTTTGCCAAAAAAGGCCAAGTATACGGTGCGGATGACCGCATTCGTTTGATTGCCCTGGATATTGCCAACCACTTTGTAAAGAACATCGACGAAGGTTTGAAAGGCCAGTTAGCCTGCGACAGCAAAGCATCTGCCATCAAGTACAAAAAGTATCTGGACGAAGCAGGCTTGTTTGAATCGGCCGTTGTGATGAGCCCACCCGATAGCCGTGAAGGTAACACTGCTGTGGATGAGGCCACCACACCGGAAATAACCCAATGGTGGAAAGACAATGTTGGCAGCCAGGATGAACAGGCTTACACCAAGCATCTTATCGAGCGCTTCGACAAAGATGATTCACTGAAGATACTCATCGTGGTTGATAAGCTGCTCACGGGCTTTGATGAGCCGAAAAACGCAGTCTTGTATATCGACAAACCGCTGAAAGAGCACAACCTGATCCAGGCGATTGCACGGGTAAACCGTCTGCATCCGAAGAAGAAGTTTGGCTTACTTATCGACTATCGCGGCATTCTGGCTGAGCTGGATACCACCATTCAGAAATATCAGGATCTGGCTTCCCGTACTCAGGGCGGTTACGACATCAATGATATTGCTGGCCTCTACAACCAGATGAGTACCGAATACAAGCGCCTGCCACAGCTTTATAAGCAGCTATGGGCCATATTCGATGGCGTGAAGAATAAGAACGACATCGAGCAATTGCGTCAGGTGCTGGTACCGAAGATTGAAGAGCAAAAGCCTTTAGCGCCGGGAGAGAGCGGCGAGCTGGTTGACGTGCATCTAAAGGTGCGTGAAGACTTCTACGAAGCCCTGACGGCCTTCGCTAGTTGCTTGAAGGTAGCACTGCAATCCGCCACCTTCTTTGAAGACAAGAGCTTTAGCGACCAGGATCGCCGCCACTACAAAGAAACGGTTAAGCAATTCTCAAGCCTGCGCCAACTGGTGCAGCAAGATGCGGGCGAGAGGATTGATTACGACGAATACGCCGAACAGGTTAAAAAGCTGCTTGATAAGCACGTGGTAGGTGTAGAGGTTAAAGAACCCTGTGGCGTGTATGAAGTGGGTAAAATGGGGCAAAAAGAACAGCCGGAAGACTGGAGCGAGGATAAAACCCGCAACGAAACCGACATCATCAAAACCCGCGTAACCCGCATGATTGAGCAAGAGCTGCGGGATGACCCTTATACTCAGGAAGCGTTCTCCAAGCTGCTGCGCCAAGCCATTGAGGAAGCTGAAAAACTATTCGACCACCCACTGAAACAGTACATGCTGTTCCGTGAATTCGAAGAGCAAGTTCAAGACAGACGCCTGAACGACATACCCGATGTCTTTGCCGGTAATCGCCATGCCCAGGCATACTTTGGTGTTTTCAAGAAAGTGCTGCCTGAAGCTTTGGCTGTCCTCGACCAGCAAGTTCAGGATAAGTGGGTAAAAGTCGCCTTTGAAATTGACCAGGCGGTAGAAACCTCTGTCGCGGAAAACTCCATCAATCCACAGAACATCGAAGCCGACATTCGTAAAAAGCTACTGCCGCACATGTTCCAGGAATGCAAAGCCATTGGTGGCGGAATGGATCAGGCCAAGAAGATTGTTGAGATGATTGTTCAGATCACTCGGGTCGGGTTGAACGGTGCTTGAATGGGTATAACCAGATGAATGTGCCGATTAAACCCCAAAGTCAGACCATGAGCTTCCGCTATGGTGACGAGGACATTACGTTTGAGCGAGTTAAGCGTCCGCAAGCCACAGGCAAGGTATTAATTAAGGTTCATCCCGATTGTCGGGTAATCGCATCGGCTCCTGAGGGTGCTGAAAGCGAAGCCGTGTTATCTGCTGTTAAAAAGCGTGGGCGCTGGATATACGAGCAGCTTCGGGATTTCCGCAAACAGCTTGAATTCACCACCCCTCGGCAATACATCAGTGGTGAGAGTCATTACTACCTTGGGAAACAGTACCTGCTGAAAGTGATTGAAGCGCCTGAGCAGATTCAAGGCGTGAAACTACTACGTGGCAAACTGAAAGTTTCAGTACGAGCGAAGTCCACCGACAAGGTGAAAGAGCTACTGACTGACTGGTACAAAGCACGGGCTAAGGAAACCTTCGCCAAACGCTTCGATGCCATGTTGGAGCAGGCCCTTTGGGTGGATGAATGTCCTCAACTGCGTATTGTGACGATGCAAACCCAATGGGGCAGCTGCTCACCCAATGGCCGAATCACCCTGAACCCTCACCTGGTTAAAGCGCCTCGTGAGTGTATTGATTACGTGATTTTGCACGAGCTTTGCCACATAGCTGAGCATAACCACAGCGAGCGGTTTTACCGGCTGATGAGCCAGGTAATGCCGAAGTGGGAAAAGACGAAAGAACGGCTGGATGGGATGGCGGTCTTCATATTTAGCTAATTTTTACGAAAGGTAAAATAGCAGCTGCACACCTTTGTCGCCTTGACAGTATCTAAGGCCGCGTATCTATCTAGATACGACTATCCTTTGAGATGGTAGACTAAAAACCCAAAAAGCATCTACTAGGATTGTTCACCTCTTGGGCAACGCCCGGTTGTACCATTAGCCATACGGCAACCTAGGTAGAGGTCGTCTGTAGAGTAGACGAGGCTGGTGTGCAACCACTGATTTGAACTATAACTGACCTTCCTACATTGTGCGTCAGAAAAACCCCCCCTAAGTTTTCCCCGGTTTTTTTAAGGCGGATTGGCGACGAGTCGTCCCTACTAGAAAAAGGTAGGGACGACTCGCAGAGTCGCCCGTCGAGGCCACTGCTCATGATGCCTCGACACCCAATCCGCCCTGAAAAATTGCAGGGCCAGAAGAGGGATGGAGATTTGAGCGTGTCAAAAAGGTGTTGCAATCTCTGATCACTGTGATAATTTTATTTATGAACTAGCTCGAAATGAGCATCAAGAAAAAGGGCGTACTCACTGCCCGTAACACGTTCCTGAGGAGCTGCATTCGCAGCATTATGGGTCATACGACCACCCCCTATAAACAACACAAATATAAACCACAGTAGTCCGCGCTTGTATTTCGACAGAAATCACACGGCTCAGCTTTGTTGCTTTAGACCAGTTAGCCTTTATGTCTTTCGACAATATGCTCGGTTACGCACCGTTCATATGGCTTTAAAACTTACCTATTTTGGCATTTCGCCCCCTGGTCTTCGGTTTGGTGTTTTTCTCAATACTTTCAAAATTACTTTTTAAATTTATGAGGAACATGAAATGAGCCAATTAGGATATCGACTTCACCAAATGGTAAACGACACACACCGCGAAAGTAGCTTTAGCACTAGAGCTACCCGTAGCAAAGTATTAAACCTTGCAGCAGCACAACTACTTAGCCATGGTTATAGATTAAGAGATCCATCAGGTCTTAAAACCAAACATATCAATCACCTTGTAACGCGTTGGCAAGATGAAGGTTTAGCACCAAAAACGATTAAAAACAGAATGGCCGCCTTACGTTGGATTGCCGAAAAAATAGGTAAACCTAATATCTGTTCACGTAGCAATGATGATTACGGCATTCCAAGAGTTCGTAACAACCCCATTGGCAAGTCAAAAACGTTAGACATGGATAAGCATGCCAAGATCAAGAGTGACTTGATCAAGCTTTCCCTGCGTTTACAACAAGAGTTTGGGCTTAGAAAAGAAGAGTGTATGAAATTTAGCTTATCCTATTCTTTGATAGATGCTAACACTCTACAAATAAAAGGCTCATGGGCTAAAGGTGGTAAATACCGCAAAATTCCGATCTTAAAAGAATCTCAACGACAGCTCATACGTGATATTGCTGTCGTTACCAAAGGCGCACTAATTGAACCTGAGCGAATGTATGTGGATCAAATGCGCGAGTATGACAGAGAAACTGTTCGTGTAGGATTAAATAAAAATCACGGATTACGTCACCATTACGCAAGGGAGCGTTATTTAGAGCTTACAGGTTGGAAATGCCCTGCTGACGGCGGCCCGCATAGAAAAGAGCTGTCGCCCGCCAATTATGATCACGATACCAAAGTCCGAGAGCAAATTAGCCAAGAGTTAGGTCATGAACGTTTGAAGATAACCTATGCTTACTTGGGAAGTTAAAATTAGGCATGCCTAATTTTGAATGGGCGAATACACTAACATCGCCCTAGTTTATTGATCTACTAACCCTCAGTTTTTACATCCGTTTTTATCGCAATTGATTTTAGAGTGAGAGTCTACCCAATGGGTAGCTTCCTTTTTAGTATCAAAACCACATCCTGTTGTTCCACCTTTACTTCCTTTGTGAACAATTCCAGTTGGCACATGTTTAACAGCCATAATTCTACTCCATCAGATTGATTTAAAAATTAACGCTTATAAGTTAAGCATTAATAGGATGGCAATTATTGAGCAAAAAGCTAGTTATTTATTCTTATTTTTTGAAAAAAGTAAAAGTATAGATTTTGAATAATTTACTATAACCACATGAAAGTTATTGTTTTTAGTGTTTCAAATTTTAACGTGTGAGACATCTTCCATATTGATTTAAAAGGATTTATTGGCTTAACTAAAAGCAAGCTCAATTATCAACCAAATTAGGCATGCCTAATTTTAGGAGTCTCCTATGTGGAAAAAAGCGTTAAAAGTAACAGGGTTGGTGGCATTAGGCGTTGTTGATGTTTTGCTATCAGTTTCTGAAGAAAATGATCAGCTAGATGAATTGGATGATGGTATGGGTAACATTATAGCTGATGGTGAAGAGATGACTCGCGCAGAAGCTGAAGACGCTAAAGCGCGTGGCGAGCTCTACGATACCTATCTGTAAATTAGGCATGCCTAATTTTAAAGGGGGAAATGATGACAAATAAAGAGCTTTGGCCATTTAAGCCTGTATATGATGAGCTGAAGATCCGCTTAGCTGGTATCGAGGATGAGTGTGAGCCATTAGGTTTAGAGCTTAATCTTCGCAATGAAACGGAAGAAGAGATGTTCGTTGCTTTAACCACACAAAAAGCGTTTGCATTTGATGTTATGAATGAACATGACGATATTTGGGATATTCGACTGGAGTCCTTTTCCGCATTTAAAAATCGTAGCGCTCAGGTTTTCTTTCCTTTCACAGGTCTAAATCCAACTAAACGGTTGAAGATTAGTAACTGGATTTTAGAGCTTTGCAATTGGGAAGGTAATATCTACTTGGGTAATACGAAACATTAAGGTGTACTTATGACTGATTATGAATGGTTTCAAATATGGGTGTTAATGGTGCTGGCTATCCGCGCTACTCGCCACTACGACAAATTAAAGCATGATCTATTTGAAGCAATTAAAGAAGGGAGATTTAGCTAATGATACCGCTTTTTGTAGGTTGTGCTCTAATCTTAGGTTTAGTTGCCTTCTTTGCCTTTTTATACAAACTAAACTTAGTGAAAGACGACTAATCTATAAAGAGCTAATCTTTCTCTATCTCTTCATGAAAACGACGCCATAGAGGCTTCAGTTGTTTTTTTATAGTATTACTATTCATTTTGTTAGCAGCCCTAAGACCATAAGTAATAAAGTTACGCCCTCCAAGATGAGTGTATCTACTGTAAAGCTTTTTCTTGTATAGATCTTTTTCATCTGCCCCTTTCATAGCCCTGATATTATTGTACTTCCTCATCGTTTGTTTGGCTAAGCTGACTCCTCTTCTCATTTTTTCTGAATAGCGGGCCAAAGAAGAAGAGCGTAAATAAATATTTTCACCATCAAAGATAAAACCTAAGTATTGCAAAGGACTATCAGCTTCAAGGGTATTACCAACTTTATTAAATTGTCTAATTTCTGTCTTTTGTGGGTTAATGTGTACTTTTAACTTTTTGATATGTTTTTCAGCAAATCCTGCAACATTCTTTTTCAGTCTTTTAGGCATAATGAAAAGCATATCATCACAGTACCTAAAGTAATAACCTCCATGAATATCTGCATACTTTTTCATTTCCAAATCAAAGTCCAGCATATAAATGTTAGATAGAAGCGCACTTATAGGAGAACCTTGGGGTATACCATAATCATTTAAGTTAGACTTTATTAGCCCCCCATCTCGTACCTTATTTCTAAAGTCTTTGGCACAACATATTTGTTTATGCTTAATTTTAGGGTTACTTTTGGAAATTGAAAATAACTCATAAAGGTCCATTTTATCTACAGTCGAAAACTTAGTTATGGACTTAAAAACATTGAAGTGATCCGAGGGAAGCTTTTCTTTGTTGATAAGTTTACACCATGACTTTTTCAATAAGTCATGATTTAAAGTATCAAAAAACTTAGAGAAATCTAACGCTACCGCACAGCATTCACCCATTTCTTTAATTTTAATGAATGCTTCATAAGCAAAATCTATGTTGCTTTTACCCAAACTCCTAAATGCCAACACAGATTTTTCAAGCCCGTACTCTAATAGCTTGTCTTCATAAAGAGCATTTAATTTTTCAGAGTAAAAAGCATATATATGACTATCTAAATGGGAGGAGTAAGCAATTGGTCTTTCTTTATTTTTAACTAAAATCTTACCAGTTGACTTATCTTTATTTATTTTTTTTGAACTAACCGCATAATTTATAAAAGGATAAAATGAATGTCTTTTTATGTAGTTTGGGTTAGTTGTTATGTGAATAGCTTTTTTCTTGCCGACAGGCACATCAAAGTGAAGGTATCCTCTACTTCTATACCAACTAGGGGTATCATCATCCATAATAAACTCTCTAGCAAAACCGAGGCAGACTTAGAACTGCGGCAATTCCAATCGCCTTACCTCGGCTTAACCAAGTTACTCAAGTAACCATCTTGAAATACGTAGCCGCGTAATGTTAGACATGAATTATAATATAACTATTAACCAGGAGGCATCTATTTGTATTAAGACAACCTTAGTCCATGTGTTCTTATCGTTCGTATCGTTGGCCTTGTTTGGCGTTCCGATAGTACTTGACAACATGTTATAAGCCTTTGAGCCTAATTGGTAAACCCTCATCTCAAAGCAATACCAATATAGTATAGCTGTGACTTATTATCAATAACAAACCGTAGTTCAGAAACTCTTTGAGTTTGATATCTGGAATCTTATTTCCAATTAGGCATGCCTAATTTCAAGCCACTTGAGCTTTTTACTCGCCACCCGTACCCAAAAAAAACCCACTTTCACTAACCCCCCCTTTTCAGGGAATTAAGAGTTGCCTTCGTGGTTGAATTGGTTTTGAGAAAACAACCGAAACCAATAGAAACTAGAAGGTAACTACTAACATGTATGAATTACGAGATTCAGGGTTATTTTACACACCTACAACTGACTCAGAACCAAGGTTCTTGTGTGGCCCAATTCAAGTGCTTGGCATTTCAAGAGGAGGTAACAGTACTCGAGACTACGGCTTGCTTGTTGAGTGGAAAAACTTAGACGGTATTTGCATACGCAAGCTGATACCACGGCGCCACATAATTAATGATCAAGGTAAGGTGTTAAAAGAATTACTTGTAGATACAGGGCTTGCACTATCAAGCCGTAAAGGTATTTGGGACCCAATAATTTCCTACCTTATTCAAGCAAGGCCAGAAAAGCGATATAAAAGCGCGACTCAAACAGGATGGCTTAATAATAGCTTTGTTACACCCAGCTGGTGTATTAGTAATGGGGATGAGCAAGTTATCTACTCAGGCACAAAAGAAGCTGATTTTTTAAGTTCCGCTGGTACCTTATCTAGTTGGCAAAAAGAGGTTGGTAGTCTTTGTATAAACAACCCATTACTTGCATTTACTGTCTGTACAGGGTTATGTGCCCCTCTACTCCACTGGTTAAACTGGCCCAGCTGTGGTGTTCACTTATTTGGCAAGTCCAAAGCGTCTAAAACAACGACCTTAATAATGGCTGCAAGCTTGTACTCAGGTACTGACTTCTATTATGCATGGAGAAGCACGGCTAATGGATTAGAAGCAATAGCAGTGGAACATAATAACTTACTACTTTGCTTGGATGAACTGCATCAGGTAGACCCTGAGGTCGTCGATCAGTCCATTTATACAATAGCTAATGGTATGTCGAAATCGCGCAGTAATAAAGATGGCTCTCAAAGCCAGCGAAAAAAGTGGAGACTTATATTCTTAAGTACCGGTGAAATGGGGCTAGAAGAAAAGCTTTCATCAATACATAAAGGCGTAAAAGCAGGTCAAGAAATCCGCTTTTTAGAAGTTCCAATTCAAAGGCAACATGGTGCTTATGACGATCTTTATGGTCATAACAACATGAATGACTTTTCTGAATCTATTTGGAAAGCTGTTAACGAAAATCATGGCACTGTTATGCCACAATGGGTTGATCACTTAAGTACTATTGATGATCTCCCTACTCTTTTAAATCGCAATATCAAAACGATGTTAACCCATTGGGAAATAACAAAAGAAAATAATGGCAATCAGGTTATTGAAGCAGCAAAACGATTTGCGTTACATGGAGTGAGCGGTGAATTAGCAACTTTAGCTGGGCTTATGCCTTGGCCTAAAGGCCTTGCTGAAAAAAGCGCAAAAGAAGCATTTGATGCTTGGCTCGAAATACGTGGCTCTTCTAGTGATTCAGAAGATAACAAGTTAATAAAACAATTACCTTATGCATTAAAACTTTGGCGTCGAAAATTATTACCTGAAGGTAAGTTTTTAGGTGATAACTACGGCTACGCAATAGAAAAAGATGGTCAGCTTGCTTGGTTCGTAACTCGTGATGCATTTATGGAAGGCTTAAAGGTTAGTTATAGAAATGATATTTCTCATACGATTAAACTAATGTGTAAAAATCATTGGTTGGAAAGCCGTGAAGGTCGAGGAACATTCAAGAAAGTAATCGCAGGTGGGCCGCCTGGTGGTCGCTACTTTAAAGTGCTACCACAACAAATTGTGGCTGATTTAGCTTTAGATGAAGCACTTTCCCAAGTTTATTTCCCAACTTAACGTTATGAATTAATTTGATTTTCCCAAAATTCCCGTTTTCCCAAGAGATTTAAGAGAGTAGACCATGAAAAATGATATAAGTGATGCACTACGTAAGAATGACGAATTACCAGATATCCGAAATACAATTGAAGAGATGATCTTGAAAAGTCACTTATGCAACAAAGCCGCATTAACAGTTGACGAATGCGCACTTTATACAGGTATGGCAAAAAGCTACATCTATAAACTAACCCATGAAGGCATTATTCCTCATGCAAAACCTAATGGTAAAAAGATCTTCTTCGATAGGTTAGAGCTTGATCAATGGCTTCTTGGTAACAAGATAAAAGGTGATATAAACGAAAGTGATTTCATCAAAAAAAAGGCTGAATCACTCAACAAGAAAGCATCTATAAACTATAGATAATTAAACTTGGTGATCGGGCTTACTTTCCTTTAGTTTACTTGCACGATATTTTCTAATGCGAAAGTGGGCCACCACAGACCCACCAACAATGTATAAACTAACTGTTTTTATTAGCTTTTTTACTTATTGTATCGGTAAATAACTCGCTAAAGCAGCATAAAATAACACTTACTTTAGGGCACATTAGTGCCCTTTTTTATGCCCGGTATAAAAATTTAAAAAGCAAAAATGGGGCTAAAATTAAATAAAAACGCGCCTGATTTTAGCGTATTCAACTCACCTGTTTAATCTCTTACAGTATAAAAATACACCACGTTAAGCGCGTAATTGGCGCTCTACATAGCTTAAAAAAGTACCAATATGACGCTAAAAAGCATCCTTAAGTAGATCGTTTTAACTACGGTTTGTGAATTTATAAGCAAAAGTAACCGGTACTATTAAGGCCAACGCCCTCGTTTTTAATTGATCCACCAGCAAAACTCCTCGCTGAACTTGAAAAATAATAAGACTAATTAAAAAAGGTTATCCACAATCGCCTACTTTATGGCTAATAAAACAAAAATAGCGGCACATTTATAAGCTTAAACCGTCACGATCTATAAAAAGCGTGGTTTATTACACTTATTTTCACTTTTTTAGGGCAGATCTGCTTAATCAGATCGTTTTTAAAAATTATTTTTGATCGCCTTTTTAAGTTATCAACAAGATTACTATCCACATTATGATCAACAACAGCTTAGCTATATAAAAACGTGGGCTGGTGGCCTCACTTATAATAAAAAATCAATGACTTAGCTATATTTAGTTCTACAAAACATACTAGTTAAGCAGAGCTTTCCCCAACCTTATCAACAACTTGATCAGAAGATTACATTTAAATAGTTTTTGTTAATTCATTTATATTCAATAACTTATATAAGCGATTGCAACAAAGAGTAAAAACAACTCAAAAATAGTTATACAAAATTACAAAGGTTTTCTTTACTGCAAGGCTAACTCAGTTATCATAGCGGGCAAATAAGTAAAGTGTGATCAGTTTAAATATGAGTTCTGTAAATATAATCGTTGGTAGTCAAATGGGATCTGCAGAATATGTAGCAGAACAACTATGTGATGAGTTAAATAACCAAGGTATAAGTGCTGAACTACATGATCAACCTAATTTATCTGATATTGATCAACACAATACAATCTGGCTTATATGCACATCGACCTATGGCGCGGGCGATTACCCCGACAACCTTTTACCATTTATTGAGCAGCTAAATCAGCAAAGTGACTTATCTGCAATTAAATATTCAGTCATTGGCTTAGGCGATACCAGCTACGACACCTATAACCTTGCTGGGCGTAATATAAATAGTTTAATGGCCAGCAAAGGCGCAACATGCATAGCGCCAAGGCTTGAATTAAATATTCTTGATGAGGCATTACCCGAAGATACCGCCCTAGAGTGGTTAGATTCGTGGATAGAGAAAACACAATTAAAGTAATGTGATCGATTAAAATGCATAAACAAAGTTACACACAATTTACTAATAATTTAATAGCTTTTGTGGATAACCGCTGATCAAACTGCGTTTTTAAGCATGCTTATCCATGGGATAAGATCCAATCGATATTGGGCTGTGTATAAACCCCCTTTTTGATCAGAGCTTATTTGCCTGATGATCCGATCATATTAACACCTTTAGATCTGATCTAATTTTATGTTTTAAATGAATAAATAGAGCTTATCAACAGAAAACCCGATCACTAGTAGTAATAGTATTAAAAGATCTCTTTAAAAGATCCTTTATATTATAAGTGATCAGTGACTTAGATCTTGCCCACTGTTTAATCATTTATCTTCTGCTAATTTCTAGGTAGAATACGCTCCCTTTTGAAGTTTACTGGTTTGATTAAGTAGGATCCCATTAATGATTTTTCACGAAAAGTTTGACGTTATCGTAGTAGGTGGTGGACATGCAGGCACTGAAGCCTCATTGGCTGCTGCACGTATGGGGATGAATACCCTGCTGCTAACTCATAATATGGATACACTTGGTCAAATGTCTTGCAACCCTGCAATTGGTGGCATAGGCAAAGGCCATTTGGTTAAAGAAATTGATGCGCTAGGCGGTGCCATGGCACAAGCTATTGATAAAGGCGGTATTCAATTTCGTACCTTAAATTCTTCAAAGGGACCTGCTGTTCGTGCAACTCGAGCACAAGCTGATCGCGCTTTGTACAAAGCTGCAATTCAAAACACATTACAAAACCAAGAAAACCTAAAAATATTTCAACAATCGTGTGATGATCTTATCGTTGAAAACGACAAAGTTGTTGGCGTAGTAACCCAAATGGGATTACGTTTTAGCGCACCTAGTGTTGTATTAACCGTAGGTACTTTCTTAGGTGGCCAAATACATATTGGTTTAGAGAATTTTAAAGGTGGTCGTGCAGGCGATCCCCCTTCAATTGCACTTGCTGATCGTTTACGTGAGTTACCTTTTAGAGTAGACCGTTTAAAAACAGGTACTCCACCACGTATTGATGCCCGTACAGTTGATTTTAGCAAGATGCAAGAACAACCAGGTGATGCGCCTACACCGGTATTTTCGTTTATTGGTAAACAAAGCGATCACCCACAGCAAATACCGTGCTATATCACCTACACAAACGAAAAAACCCATGAGGTTATTCGTAACAATTTACATCGCTCGCCTATGTACTCTGGCGTAATTGAAGGTATAGGACCACGTTACTGCCCTTCAATAGAAGATAAAATTGTGCGCTTTGCTGATAAAGACAAGCACCAAATATTTGTAGAGCCTGAAGGTTT